>Ga0099823_1006803_pt1 | contig 11585 bp, 12 predicted proteins | sample CowpearedBW_FD_76831 | JGI IMG/M metagenome (GOLD analysis project Ga0099823, IMG submission 76831) | Root nodule microbial communities of legume samples collected from California, USA - Cow pea red BW | ecosystem: Host-associated > Plants > Roots > Nodule | place: USA: California | collected... | reverse complement strand
TCAGTCATTGAACTTTAATGATTGATTAATAGGCATGAGATTAATAAATCTAATGGGATTTGATTACAATTGGTACCTTAATTGAAACTATATCATCCACATGTCTCTGCTGCTATTATTGGCTTCCAAAAAAGGTTTACGAAATTTGATAAAAAATTCCAAGACATTTGCTTTATGGGGTCACATTTAATTGAATCCTCAATCACTTGGCAATAGAATTTCAGCTGGAAAAAAAGAAGAAAAAACAGATGCAGACTTGTTAGAAATGCTAACCAAGGAAGACCACTTAATTACACCATCCTTAATTGCATAAGCAATGTTAAATCCATTAGTAACCAACTTTGCATCCAGTACAGAGTTCCTATCAATCCTTGGATAAATTATAAACTATAAGCACAATATATCTTATTAGCAAGAATTCTATCTCTTATCCTAAATATTAATTAACTCTTATATGTTCTATTATCAAAGTGGTTATCCCATTTCTCGAAGATAGTGGGAATCCAAAAGAAGTAAGATTATGTGGAAAAGTTATAACAGTGAGTGAGGAAAAACTAATTTACCATTCTTATTATTAAGTAGAAGAATAAGCCAGACACAATTTTTATTGTTGCAAAGGTAAGTTTGAGGTGTCCCCATTGGGCTTGATGAGATTCCTCTTCTTCTTTATGGAAATAGCACAATGAAGTGAACAACATCAATAAAATTGGTAAAATAGAAAACTGATATCCAGAATCCTTAAGCCTTTCAACATTTAATCACATCTAATGCGTATCCATCCATTTGCCTACTCATACTTATATCAACATTTAATTAATTTACATTCCACATTAACAATTATCAATTACCCCATCTACAATCTATTAAAGAAACTAAACTAAAATAAAATGTGTTTGTGACTCACCAAGATCCATAGCATAGCGTATAACAATGGCATCAACACGCACATCACAACAGTCAATTGTAGCGTCTGGAATGTGCAAACATACGTTGGCATCACCGCAATCACTATCTTAGGGTTCTTTGCTCCGAACAGCTCTAAATGAAGACCTTTTCTCTCTCTCTCCACTACGCAGTTCACCTCCATCATCTCCACGAAATATGGGCGTGACCATGGCTTGATTCAGATCCCATGCTGCTCAATTGGAAGGCTAACTTTGTGAATGGTAGAGTGAAACCCATTGACAATTGGTTCTGCAGAGCAGTAGAGGCCACCACAAGTGCAAACATCCGGTGAATACGACTAATTATATGTATCTGAATAAGTCGTGTCTTGAGTCTTAGTATCTTGTTTGCGAGTCATCACATGCTTGGTTGATGTATGTATCTTTGGCTATAAAATTGTATGCAACGGTATGATAAAACGTTTTTTCTACTCTAGCTTACCCTTTCTGCTTGTTTGTATGTTTTGTGTGTGGTTTTCTCTTTTTACGATGATCATCAATTTATTGATGGGAGCAGATGTGAGAACTCCTTGTGGTCAACAGATAATGGAGATTTCCTTGCATAGCTTATCTTGGGTTGAACCCCACCTTTTCCTGAATTTACTTTATGTTGTTGGCATCGTAGTGTGCCTTGGTTTCTTTCCTTGTTTATTCTGAACAACTGCAAGGAGTGATTTCGATACTCCGCAACTTTGCTTTTTTATATTATTCTGTGTGACATTTCATTTAATTAAAGTTATTATTTAAATAGGGTGTTACATATATTTTTTTATTATTTATTTTTATTTGTATTAGTTTGTTTTATATACTTATTAGTCTGATATATTTTTTAAAAACAAATTTTTATAGTTTTTTTATCGTTATCTTTTTTCCATTTTTTACTAAATTCAAATTTATTTTATAAAACTATTTTGATTATTTAAAAACTGTTTTTCTATTTTTCAATTTATTATTATTTCTTTAATTATAAAACTCTCTTTTTTTTAATTCTTATTCTTAATCATAAAAATTATTTTTATGTTTTTGGTGTTTATCTTTTAAAATCTTATTTTCATTATAAAAGTTATTTTTCTTATTTCTTTTCTATTAAAAAACTTTTAGTTTATTATATATTTAAATTAGTTGTCCATGAAATAAAACATTAAGTATTATTATTAAAAAAATTCATTTTATTTTATTTTATATTATATTTAGTCACTCGGACGAAATTGGGTATTGACAGCGTCAAACCATCAACAATTTACCACCAGGAGTAATTTCGCAATTCTACGTGAATCCATGGACTAGAAGGTTTATATATCATGGTAAGGACCCTAACAGATTTATAGAAAACTGCTACCCCTACTACCTTATGCGAAATTTGTGCTTCTACTAATCATCCTACTAAGGTGTGTTCTATATTAAAGGAGAAGAGAACGTTAGACATTGAATAACCTCAGGCGTATGCTGCAAACATCTATGGGAATAGTAGAGCACCTCAACAATAATACAAACATAATTTGTCCTCCAACAGGTACAACCCAAGTTGGAAGGAACATCCCAACCCAAAATGGGGAAATCAACAATATCAACACCAAGTCTATGTTCCACTTCAACAAAGGCAACAACCACAACCAACTACAACATCTAGTGACTCAAACATGGAAACAATGATGAAAATGATGGTTGACTCGATGAAGGGACAAATCAATGGGTTGAAACAAATGATGGAAGCAACTAACAAAAATATTCAAAACTAGATTGGACAAATAGCAAATGAGTTGAACTTGATGAAGGATTATCGCATTTAGCCAAAAATTATCGCGTTTAGCGGAAAAAGGATTATCATTGAAAATGTACTAATAAAGCCTTTTAATTTGATTTAAATTACATAGTTCAAAACGTCACTTTGTTTAGAAAAAAATATAAATAACAATTTCGAACAAAAGAAAATTACATAGTCTTCAGTATCTGATTTAAAACAACTAATAAATTATAAGAACTCCTGAATTCATCCCAACCTCTTGTCAATTTACTCCATGCCAAATTTATCTGCAATATCATCTACTCTCGTATAACACACACGTTATACAATCATCTCATATACAACAAACACACAAACAAACAAATAGGGGTAAGTTAACCATAAAGAATGATATAGAAAAGAATTTCATAAATAAAACATAACAAATAATACTCAATGTCACATGCAAGTAACACTTAAACATTATGATCACAATCAATCCTTGGTTTGAACACCCAAACCCCAAAATCCAAATAATTATACCAAACCAAACATAGCATCACATTTATATAAAATCTTCAAACATAGTGATATAATCAATATTTGGTTTTCTGCGGCCTCTTACCCCATAACATCTAGTTTCCTAGAATAGATGGTTCGATGTGTCCCACTATCGTAGCTAGACTATCCCTTCCTCAAGGAATTATAAGTAAAAACATTGATGCATCACACATCGGGCACTATACTCGGAACGAGCCGAAATAAGGTGAAACTTCTTTCCCTTCCCCACTGCTTCACACAAGTGAGAGGGTACAACACTCGAACCAATCCTCTACCACTACTTCACATAGGGGAAGATGACCCCTTTCCACTACTTCACACAAGCGAAAGAGTCACCACTGGATTCCTAGGTATGGAAAACCTCACACAACACTTAATTCCAACAAAAGTCTTCAAGCAAGGCAAAACACTTCCCAACATGCAACACATGAGAATTACATATTGCCAACAAAGTACACACCATCACATCATGCATGGAAAAAAAAGTTCCATAACCAAAACCCATCACAATAGCCAATCATTAAAAATTATAAAACTTAGCATGCATTATCATTAACAATATTCAACAACATATATCATGGTACTTGGAATCATGCACGCACACACCATTCATACCTCTTACTCAAAAGTTAACCCATCCAAGAATCTTCAAATAATGAAAATACTCACCACATGCTAAAAAAAGAACTAAACTCATATGCCACACGTGAGAATTTCATATTGCCAACAACATACATACCATGACCACATGTAACCCATGCATTCATCAATCAGCACATTCCAAAAACATGAGAAACCGTGACCCCACCCATGCACTACGTGAAAGAGAATGGAAAAAGGGAGAAAGAGAAAAGTGGTTATACTTGTGGCCATGCATTCACGTGTGATAGAATATGAAGAGAGAAGAAAGAGAAATTTACATTTACATGTGGACCCCACCCATACATCATCTCACATGCTAAACTTGGTAAACAAAACAATGGTTAAAACCTACACTGCAACCACACCTACATGAAAGAGAAAAGCCAAAAGAAGAAACCTACACTGCAACCACACCTACGTGAAAGAGGAAAGCCAAAAGAAGAAAGAGAAAAGTTAACCCATTAACCAATGAAAATTGTGAATGAATACAACCCCACTATCATGCACCACTACAAATCTAACCAAAAGGAAAACCAGAAACTTGGACCAATGCACTTCCGTGAAAGAAACACCTGCTGCAAAGAAAAGCGATAGGAAACAACCCCAACCCGAAAGTGAGAGGAGAGAAGAAAGAAAGAATGCACTTTGTAAACACTATAAACTCTAAGCCATGCGTGTTGACGGAAACAACCCACACTCATGCACTAAACACGTAAAGAAAAGACAGAATTTAACCATCTCCAATATTCATGCACCCCTCACATCCCTACTTGGTACATTCACGTGGTAAAAGAAAAAAACAACAAACCATGTGACAGAGCAAGGAAAACCAATGCATGTCTTTGGAGAAGAACCAGAAGTTAAGAAAATCGTTCTCCACTCAATCATCTACGTGAAAGCAGTACAAAATCCACTACATGCAAAGGTAAAAACACGAAAACAACATAAACTCAATATCAACCCCTAGACTCTTCTTTTCTAAAGCACCAAGAAGATGAACTGCAACGTAAACACATCCAAACTGCCAACCATTGTATACATGAATAAAATAGAGAAATCAAGCTTCAAACAAAACAGAAACAAAGTTAATTTCTCCTACCTCGTTCTGCAACACTCCACAAACATTTTCCTCCCAGCTTCCACCTTCGCTCTTCATGACTCTTCTTCCATTCCCTCCCATTTTCTCTTCTTTCTCCCCTTTAAAACTAGGGGTTTTTATCATCAACCCAAACCTAACCCTAGGTTATCTACTAAAGAGAGAATATGGGAAGGAAAAGATAAACAAGATTTTACCGTTTTTATTCACTTAATATATATGGCAGCACGTTAAAAAAAATGGCAGCAATGTTAACAAAATATAGCAGCAACGAAAAATAGAAACGACATGCTGCAACATTCGTAAAAAGGAGAGAGAAATATAAAAATATATTTGTGGGCCCCACACTCACTTTTGCACCAGTAGCACACACAACAACCACCAAACTACAAGCTTTCTCAATATATATTATGCACCAATAAATTATAAACGCATAAGGTCCACATGATTTAATTGAATAATAAAATAAATAAAACCACTACATGAAGACAACCAAGTTTGAACCCAAGTACCTGCACACACAAATTCACTCTCCAACCAAGAAGCCAATTACTTTCTCATGTTACAGTACGCACCACTTAATTATATACACATATCTGTAACATTACATATAATATTAAAATTTAAAATAAATAAAATAATAACTTACAACACTTAAATAATTATTATAAATACAACAATAACTTAAATCACTCAAATAATAATTATTTCATATTTCATAATTTAATAATCTAATTAAATTAAATAAATCAACACTATTAATCAAGCCATTAATTTTTTTTCCATGCGTTTTTCTTTAGTCTAATATTTACCGGGTCTTACATCAACAAGGCTCAAGCAGTTTCCTGCACAAACTCTAATCAACCCACGTATTGGGAGTGCTATTACTTTAAGAACATGTAAGCAAGTAGAAGGCCTTGGGGATGCCCAAGAGGATAAAGATAAGGACAATGAAGTTGTACCTGATAATGAAAGTGGAGGATTAGGTGGAGTAACACAAGTAACATCTGAAATGCCTGAACCTAGGGATGACTGTAGGCTAGTATCCTCTAATTCTTCCTCTAAAAATCCTTCACTTTATTCTCCTTCTTCTCCTTATCCAAACTATTTGAAACCAAAAACTAAAAAAATGGAGGAGTTAGACAAAAAAATCTTGAATACTTTCAAAAGGGTGGAGATAAACATCCCTTTGTTGGATGTTGTAAGACAAATTCCTAAATACGCCAAGTTTCTTAAAGAACTATGCACACATAAAAGGTGTGTTATGGATAAAGAGGTAGTGAACATGGGAATAAACATGTCTAGCTTAATTAAGAAGCCTATAGTTAGAATACCACAAAGTGCAAGGATCTAGGTATGTTTTTTGTTCCCTGCATTACAAGAAGTACTAAGTTTGACAATGCTATGTTAGATTTAGGAGCTTCCATTAATGTAATGCCTTTGTCAGTTTTTACTTCACTTTGTCTTGGACCTCTTAAGACTATAGGTGTGGTCATTCAATTGGCCAACCGTAGCACAATTAACCCTACAGGTGTGCTAGAAGATGTGCTTGTCCGTGTGGACAAGTTAATTTTTCCTGCAGATTTTTACATCATCGACATGAAGGACGATGAAGGAATGAGTTCAACCACAATTGTCTTGGGAAGACTGTTCATGATGACAATACGTACCAACATAGATGTGCATGTAAAATCATTGACTATAGAGATATGAGATAGAAGGTGCAATTCAATGTGTTGGAAGCCATGAAACACCCGACTGAAGACCATTCTTTGTTTTGTATTGATCTACTGGGTGATGTAGTGAACAATTTTGCTTCTATTTTTTTGGATATTTTTTCTGGTTTTTCTTCTTCTTTGGATTTTTCTTTTTTGAATATGTCGTACACAATTTTAGATGAAAATGAAAACTATAAAATAGGTGATATTGAGGACGCGGTGTCACTAAATTATACCTTTATGGCGTCCGAGTGTGATGCTGAGGTGGCTAAAATCACCTTAGGTAGTAAAGATGTTGCCATTTGTGGAACAACCACCCACTTTGGAGTTGAAACCTTTACCGCTTCGTTTAGAATATGCTTATCTTGAACATGATGGGAAACTCCATGTTATTATATCTACCTTGCTTACTAATGAGCAGGAATAACAACTATTGTAGGTTATCAAAGATCACAAGAGAGCAATAGGCTGGACACTAGTAGATATTCATGGTATTAGTCCTTCTTTCTGTATACACATAATACTCTTGGAGGAGGATGCTAAGCCAGTAAGACAACCTTAGAAGAGATTGAATCCTCAGCTGATGGAGGTTGTGAAGAAGGAAGTCACCAAGTTGCTGCAAGCAAGTATCATATATCATATTTTTGACAACACTTGGGTGAGTTTTGTACATGTGGTCCCCAAGAAATCTAGGATCATCGTGGTCAAGAACCACAAGAACGAGTTGATTCCTACTCGTATTCAGAATAGTTGGAGGGTTTTTATTGATTACAAAAAACTAAATCAGGCCATCAGGAAGGACCACTTTCTCTTACCATTCATGGACTAGATGTTAGACCAATTGGCAGGTGTTTACAGAAGGTTTATCTTAGACTTCAGCAAGATTGCTAATCCTCTCTCCAAGCTATAAAAGGATGTACCATTTGACTTTGGAGAGAGGTATAAAGATGCTTTTGATACTTTGACAAAGGCGCTTACCACCACTGCTATCATCCAGCCACCTGACTAGACATTACCATTCGAGTTGATGTGTGTTACATCAAACTTTGCACTGAAAGCAGTGCTTGCACAAAGAGATGGGAAGCTACCACATGTGATATATTAGGCTTCCAGAACATTGGACACAATGCAAGCTAACTACACCAAAATTGAGAAGGAATTATTAGTTGTTGTGTTTGTCTTAGACAAATTTAAATCGTATATACTTGGTTCCAAGGTAATTGTTTACACTGATCATGCAACATTAAAATTCCTTTTGAAGAAAGCATATTCCAAGCCAAGGTTGATTATATGGATGTTACTACTCCAAGAGCTTGACATCGAGATTCGAGACAGAAGTGGGAAACATAACTTAGTAGCTGACCATCTTAGTAGGATTGAAAAGGAACAAGATGACATTCCTATCCAAGATAACTTTTTTGATGAAGTCCTCCTAGCTTTGACTGTTGTGAAAGCTAAGTTTTCTGAACCTTGGCTTGCTGATATTGTTAACTATTTGGTTGTTTTTGCTATTCCTCCTTCCTTCTCTAAGTCTAAAAGAACCAAGCTAAAAAGCAAGGCAAAGTACTTTATATGGGAAGATCCAATCTTATGGCGCATTAGTAGTGACCAAGTCAAAAGGAGGTGTGTTCCAGATGCCGACATACCTTATGTGCTTGAGTTTCGTCAGTCATCTCCTTTTGGTGGACATTATGGCACAGAAAAAATAGGTAGGAAGGTGTTGGATTATGGATTATATTGGCCTACTATCTTTAAAGATGCACAAGGGGTGTATGAAAATTGTGAGCAGTGTCAAAGAGTAACTAGATCCATTACAAGAAGGGATGAAATGCCTCAACAACCCATGCTATATTGTGATGTATTTGATATTTGGGGTATTGATTTTATGAGACCTTTTCCTCATTCTTCTTGGTTTACTTATATTTTGTTTGTTATAGACTATGTCTCTAAATGGGTAGAAGCCAGAGCTATAAGAACTAATGATGCTTGGGTTGTCATGAGTTTTGTCATGTCTAATATTTTCAGTAGGTATGGAATATCACAAGCCATCATTAATGACCAATGAACTCGTTTTTGTAATAATTTGCTTGAAAACATGTTGAAGAAATATGGGGTGACACATCATGTTTCTACACCATATCACCCCCAAATTAATGGACAAGTAGAGATCTCTAACATGGAGATTAAAAAGATACTAGAGAAAGTAGTGAAACCTAGCCGAAAGGATTGGGTCACAAGATTGGATTATGCACTTTAGGCACATAGGACAGCTTACAAAGCACCTATAAGTATTTCACCTTTTAGGGTGATTTTTGTATGGAGATTGAACATCAGGCCTATTGAGTCGTGAAAGCTTGCAACTTGGATTTAGAAGAAGCGAGGAAAGAGTGGAAACTTCAGTTGTAAGAACTAGAGCAGATTAGGCTTACAACCTATGAAAACTCAAAGTTCTACAAGGAGAAAACCAAAAAGTTCCATGACCAAAAGCTTGTTGCTAGAAAGGATTTTCAAGTAGGACAAAAGGTGTTATTGTATAAATCCAAGCTAGGTCATATGAGTGGTAAGTTACGCTCCACATGGGAAGGACCGTTCATTGTTACATAAGTATTTCCTTATGGTGCAGTGGAGGTCAGGGAAGAATCCTTGGAAAAATTTTACATATATTGGAATATAGTTTTGAGATACTTATAGATAAAGCAGATGATGAATATGGTGATCTCCTCTACAGTGGAAGATAATATAGTACATGTCGTCGAAGTCAGGGGACTAGAGTAGGCTAATCGTCATGATTACCCGGAATAATATACAGGTGAGATACTTGTCTAAACCACTGCAGGTAGCCGTCCACACAAGCATGAGGAGGCATAGTTGGAAGCACACCTTTCAAGACATGATCCGCAAACTTTGAGAGGCTGATTTGGAAGAGGTCTGAAGCAAAACCGTGGTGAGCAAAGGAACATCAAGTTTCTTCCCAACTTTAATCCAATAATCCAGGTTAGGGGTGTTGAGTTTGTTGTATGAGTATTGTATGTGTATTTGCGTTTTCTGCCAATTGATTGAAGTGTTGAATGGATTTTGGTAAAAAGGTGCAATGTGTGAGAGATGATAATGCGCATGAATTCTTTCAGAGGAGAGTTTCTGCAATTTTCGCCCAAGCGAGTCCATCTCGCCTAAGCGAGATAGCGACGTGACATGAGGGTTCTGAGCGTGACTTCTCGTCCAGGCGAGGGCTTTGTGGGTTTTGAGCGAACCAGGGTCTCGCTCAAGCGAGATGTCTTGGTCATGTGTGGTGTTTTGCTTGTACTTTAGCCCAGGCGAGATGGAAATGGGTGTTTGGGCAATAGATGGTCTCGCCTAGGCGAGGGGATCTCGCCTAAGCGAGATGACGTGCTTTGGTTGCTGATTTAAACTCGCTCAGGCGAGGTAGAGTAGCCTAAGTGAGATTGAGGGTCTAGCTTGGGCGAGGGGTCCCTAGCTTAAGCGAGTTTATGCGAATTACTATGTTTCTATGTGCTTGTGAGTGTGTTTGGCTGTTTTACCAAGGTTAGGTTGTATATGCATGTGTTGTGGTGTGTGGACTTGAAGGACTAAGTCCATTAGGGGTCTGGGATGTGCTCGGTGGTTGGACACATGATGGGCATGGAACTGGTTGAGTTCCCGTCGGCTATTAATGGGCGAGGAGTCCTTAATATGGTGATTGCATGTGTCGGGCGCATGATGGGCAAGGAACTGTGATGTTCCCATCGGCTACTATTGGGCGAGGAGTCCATAGTATGGTGATTGTGTGCGTGCCAGGGTCCAAGTTATGAGACTTGGATGTTTATACTACAGGCGAGGAGTCTATAGGGCAGGACTATGAGCGGGATGGGCTCATAGGGTTGGACCACGAATGAGTTAGTTTCGTGGGAGCACAGGAAAGTCCCAAGACCTAGTTCATGCATATGACTCATGAAGGACTATGAGGTCATGGTTCGGTGATTTAGAAATTATGAGTTTTGTACTTATGTTGTTTTGGGTTGGGAAGCATGTTTATTTCACATATATCTGTTTATATTTTATTGTGCATAGCTCACCCTATCTGTGTGTGTGTGGTGATGATCGAATATCTTGTTATCCGGGAGCAGATGATGTGACAGGTGGGCCAGGAGATGCATAGACTCGGAGCGAGGGCTAGCAGGGGATATTTTGTATATACATATAGTATATGTTTATGATTTTGTTTTGAGAACCTCATTTAATTCAGTTTCATGAAATTATGGACTCCTGATTTTTATGACTTTATATATATTAAAGTTTTAAATTTCCCATGTTTTGGGAAATGGTTTATATTAAATGCGGACTTTATTGTAATTCGATTTTTATTTATTTATTATCAGTAATATTCCTTAGAGATGTTACACGGACTCTCCAGGAAATCCTTCTACAACATCATGGTCCTGGTCAGCAACAACCTCCTTGTGGTGAATTACATTTTCTTGTTGCTCATGAATATCAACAGGAGTTGGTGATGATGGACCGACTTCTCCACGACCTGTAGATGAACCAGCTTCCCCATGAGTTGATGGACTACTATCTCTATGATGATCCTTATCCTGCTTCTACAAACAAATGTCGTAGGTCTACATCTAGGTACTTGCTTAGAATCCTCAACATGTGAAGAACTTGAGCCACCACGAGGTACAAATGCTCCCTCGTACTAGCCATGTTAGTAATTAACAAATTTAAAAACATATTAAAATTATAATTAATTAAAATTAAAAGTATTCAAACAATATAATTAATTAAAATTATCCAAAATTATAAATAATTAAAATGAAAATTATTCAAAATTATAATTTATTTTATTAAAAATTAATTAATACTAAAATAATTTAAATTATTATTATTCAAAATTATAATTA
>Ga0099823_1006781_pt1 | contig 11598 bp, 11 predicted proteins | sample CowpearedBW_FD_76831 | JGI IMG/M metagenome (GOLD analysis project Ga0099823, IMG submission 76831) | Root nodule microbial communities of legume samples collected from California, USA - Cow pea red BW | ecosystem: Host-associated > Plants > Roots > Nodule | place: USA: California | collected... | reverse complement strand
TCGTTCTGAGACAGAGTTTCGTTTTCACGTTGATGTTCAACTCAATAGAGAGGGATGAAATTAAGAGTTGACCTTTCATTGCCATAATAAGAGACTCAAATTGGAAGATGCAAATCTGACTCTCTCTTTCTCTGTGATTTGTTCTTTCCATTGATGGCGTGTGAGGAAGTGCTTCATTCGAGGCCTCTGTTCCTCACGATCTACACCGTTGTCATCATTGGCATCGTTTTTTCCTCACTCTACGTCTTCTCCGCTATTCGCTACCCCTCCACCAACCCCTCTTCTTGGTCGCTTTCAAGTACCCTTCACTTAACTCTATGCTTTTTTTCACACTCTTATTTATACTCATTTTCTCGTAAAATTCACACCTTTTTTCTTACTTCTTTGAATGTGACATACCCTTTGGTCAGTTTTAAATCTGTTGTTAATCTTCCTTAGTTGGAGATATATAATGTTTGAGTAATTGACATTGCTTCCACTTTTGCGTCCTTTAATGCACTGTAATGTGTTAGGGGGGCCTTTTGTATGTGACACTTGAAATACATTGAGCTTCTTTTTGTGTTTTCCTTTTTGACCCTTTATTTATTTCATATGTGGGTGTGATTCAAATTCAAACCTTGAACTGTGCATGTTTTTCAGATGCGGATGTTCGTCTTGCAGAACAAACGCTCAACGGTTCTCGGTTGCCAACCGGATATGCTGTGCCTTCGGTTCCTCCGGAGGCACGAAATGTGAGGACAAGACCTATTTTGGATGTTCCTCCACGCAATAAAGAGATGCCACCTTTTCAGGCTTTCAGATTGACCAAAGAATTGATTCAGAAAAGGGTGAAAGATAACATTATAATAGTGACCTTTGGTAACTATGCCTTCATGGACTTTATTCTGACCTGGGTTCAACAGTTGAATGATCTGGAAGTTTCTAATTATCTTGTGGGTGAGTGTTTCAATTTAAGGCTTCTAACTTTCACTATCATGAGTTTTGGTATCGCCCTTGATAGAGATGCATATCCAGTATTGTGTACTGTTGACCAGAGTTTGTAAAAGGGGTTTGAAATTTACCTTTTAGGTGCAATGGACAACAAGTTGTTGGAGGCGCTTTATTGGAAAGGGATACCAGTTTTTGACATGGGTAGCCATATGAGTACAGAAGATGTTGGCTGGGGGTCTCCAACATTTCATAAAATGGGGAGAGAAAAAGTTATTCTGATCAACTTGATCCTGCCTCTCGGTTACGAGCTGTTGATGTGTGACACTGACATGGTTTGGTTGAAGGTGCTTTTCTCTATTTCTCAATACATGTTCAGTTTTAACATTTAAGGGTGTGATTCATATGCTAGCTGTGCTTATTATGAATCATCCAAATTTTAGTAGTAGCTGCAAAATGTGTACGATTACAGCATTTCATCTTCTTATTTATTTATTTATTTTATCAATGTATTATTAGTTTCTTTTCCAGCTTGTTAATTCTCTTTTCCTATCCGGTGTCCTTTCTTTATTTTGTTTACACTTCTTTGTGTGCAATTATTGTGGGACTTCTTATCTGTTATGTTCAATATACATAATCATCTTTTAAGGAAATCGCCTACCACATTATGTAATTGTTCTTAGATATATTTTATTCTTAAAACTTATATGCAATTATGTGATCATGGAGCAGAACCCACTTCCATATCTCGCCCGTTATCCTGGAGCAGATGTTTTAACATCCAGTGATCAAGTTGTTCCAACAGTGGTTGATGATAGTCTGGAAATTTGGCAAGAAGGTGAATATTTTTGTAAAATATAAGGAGCAGAACTTACTGCTTTGATTTTTACTGTTCCCATATTGGTGTTTGGTAGTAGTTCTTCACTTCCGACAATTTTGAGTTATATTGAACTTTACTGCAAGTCAAAATCAAATGACATATACGGTTTGAAAATGTTTCTTATATGAATGATGGAGAACCTTTTATACAAATTCCATTTCTGGCATTATTTTTGTGTTTCTTATCAGTTGTTTGCTATGGCTTAAGATTAGAAGCCAGCAAAAAATACTATCCAACATGCAAACTTGGTCTAAGACTCTGAAACTTTTATTATATTATGTGTCTTGTCTCTATTTAGGAACAAAAGATAATCTTATTGAAGTTAGTGCACATTCTTTGGCATATCAAATTAAAAATACCACACATTGAAGTTATTTTCTACCTGATTTTTGCTTTGAATCTAAATGCTCTTTTTCACTTATTTAACCTCTTGGTACCTAATTCTATTTCATTTATTATCACACTTTATTAGCTTTAATGGAACAGATATGATTGTATCTATCACCTTGTGTAGTTGGTGCTGCCTACAACATAGGAATTTTCCATTGGAGACCTACCGAGTCTGCAATAAAATTAGCAAAGGAATGGAAAGAACTGCTCCTAGCTGATGACAAGATATGGGATCAGAATGGTTTCAATGATCTTGTTCACAGGCAGTTAGGACCGTCAGTTGATGAGGACAGTGGACTTGTTTATGCTTATGATGGAACTCTAAAGCTAGGAATTTTGCCTTCAAGCATCTTTTGTAGTGGACATACATATTTTGTCCAGGTAGGATCTAATTTCATTTTCAAGTTCCTTCTTTTTGAATTATATATGTTATATACTTTATGTCTTAGTGAACCTTAGGGAAACAAACTATGTCAGTTGTTCCTAAGAATGTACTTGCATTCATTATTGTAGGCTATGTATCAGCAACTCAGATTGGAGCCATATGCAGTGCACACAACATTTCAATATGCAGGCACTGAAGGAAAACGCCACCGACTTCGAGAAGCCATGCTTTTCCGTGACCCACCAGAATACTATAATCCTTCTGGTAATTAGTTATTTCTCCCTCAATTTTGGTTAGCATATATTTGCTTTGTATTCTTGCTGAAAACCCATAATTGGTACTTAATGTTTCAATGCATTATTTTCATTATTTGCATGTGGTTGATATATTGACTCCCCCATGAGGAACCTTTGCAGGGGGGTTCTTGTCATTCAAGCCATCTATTCCAAAAAGCTTGTTGCTAAGTGGGAACCATACCATCGAATCGCATTTTACACTTGTTAATTACCAAGTATGCATGTATCGACCTGATCCTTTTCACTTCTGCATTTTTAATGGAAATTGTGATGTTGCATCTCCTCATTTAAGTTGTACATGAACTTGTCCAGATAAAACAGATCAGAACAGCACTTGCTATTGCTTCGCTTTTGAACAGAACACTGGTGAGAACTATTTTCTGGTATCATAAAATGCTTATGTTATTACACTTTGAATTGAAAATGTCTCATATCATCACTCTCAAGCACTGTTAAGTAACTTACAAGTTCTGCAAGTTATCAACCATTAGCAATTACATGAAAGTTGCAGTGAACTTGTACTTTTTTGGCACAATATTTACTCATTAAGCTTGTTTGGCATTTTTGACATGCAGATAGTTCACAATTTAATAAAAATCCTTAATGTTAGTGCTAAACTATAGAAGGAAAGAGAATGACATTGAGCTGAAAGTGTGTTTTTGAGACAACAACTGGTACTTTGTTTATATTAAGCAGTCCTATCATCCAACATAAAAAGATTGTAATAACTTTTTTATGGCATAACATGTTGCCATGGTTGATAAATGTGGTCAACACTTATTCCTAGAGCATTTGATACAGCTGGTATGGGGTTTCTTAATGATTATGATTAATGATTTCTCTTTTGCGGTGTATTTTCACTTCAGAAATTATATAATTTGATCTTAACTGGGTTCTTTATGTGTATGTGTTTAGGTTGTGCCTCCATTATGGTGCAGGGTTGATAGGCTATGGTTTCCCCATCCTGGTGTTTTGGAGGGGTCTATGACTAGACAACCTTTTCTCTGTCCACTGGATCATGTATTTGAGGTATCTCCAGTTTGATCAAGTGGCTCATAAATTATTTCCCAGTTTGATGAATAACACAGCCTTAGAAATTTTGTTGATAACTGCATAGGGTTTGTTTGTACAAACTTCCACATAAGAATTTCTGGAAGAGAAAAGTAAGAAGAAAAAATAGAATGAGTTTCTTCATAACTTAAAATTAGCTTATGAATGTTAAAAAATAAAAATTTTGAAAAACTAAATGAGTGTGCTTCTACAATTAGCTTGTTATAGAGGAGCTAATTTCATTTTTTTTCTAGAAGTTTTTATAGAAAAGTTTGCCCAATCAAATTGAATGTGAATCTTTTGAATTTCAATTTGTGGGATGACAAGAGAAGAATAACTTCATATATATGTAAATAAAAGGTTTTTGTTACAATTGTAGGCCTTAAATTACTGACGAAAGAAATATTAGACAAACATGGGAAAATCTAAGAGTCCATGATAGAAGTTACGACAAAATGTATTTTGATGGTATTATTTGTATCTTACCACTTCTGGTCCATAATCTACATGATTATTTATTTTTTAAGAAAGCTTGTATAATTATTTTAGGCATTCGACTCAGATTAAACATGGTGTCCCTTCGATGCATAAAACTAACAGGGAAATTCTATGCTTTATTTCATTAATTATTTTTTGTATGGTTTAAATTTTTTTGGCATTCACTGATTCAGATCTCCATGTTTTCTTGAATTAGATGTAGTCTTTAAGTGGGATACAGAGAGAAGAACTCTGCAGATTAATACTAAAGAATATTTTTTAATTATAAGATTTAATGTAACCTCTTGCCTCTCTTCTGTGTACATAATCAAACATTTTTTCTCATTGTCGTGTGCTCTGCTGTGGAAATGTACTCTGTTGCAGGTAAATGTCATGTTGAAACAACTTCCAGAGGAAGAGTTTGGCCCCGGAATAGATATTAGAGAGTACTCGTTACTTGACAACCCCTCCCTCCCCTCAGAGGTGAATTACATGTCATTTTCATGTGAAATTGTGATTTTTCCTTTCTTCCTTGTATCTTACTCGGGAAACTTATGCTGGGTTTCTTGAATTCAGGTGAAGAAGTCATGGCTTGATGTTCAGCTCTGTAAGGAAGGAGCCCAAGATTGTTTTGCATCAAATAATGCCACTGTTGGGGGAATACTCAAATTTCCAAGGCATAGCAATGAAGAAACGGTACTTAAAAATTTGATCCATTTAAGAGTTGTTTTATGTATTTCCAAGTCAACCCTATAAACAAAGTACATATTTGTGTGCCAGATCTTTTTTCGTTATACCGAGTATATTATTAACTTGCATCAAGGATAAGCAGCTGATTCGGAATGCTCACTTAGAGTATGGTGTGAGAAATCTTAGTTATGTCTGCAGTATGAAAATCAAATCTGAATCTCAAAAGAAGTAATTTTTGGTGTCCAACTTGTAATTATGCTGGAATCTTTACCAATCACCCAAACATAAAATTCAATTTTCTTCCTTCCAAAGTAATTCCTCCAAAATATCTTCACGTGAAGACTTTCTACACCAACTACTCAAATATGTAAGATCACTGGTTTCTTCTGTAGGCAGCTTTCTACCCTTTTTTTTCCTGGAATATGAAGAACACTGTTCTAAGAATTGCATGATGGGAGGGTCCTTTCATGTAGGTAGTGGCCACCCTTACCACAGCCTCATGCCATCAAAATTGAGCCCTTCGGTTTATCAAATAATTCGTAATTCCTTTTTTTTTTTTTCATTTTCTGGTCAGATAAATATATTTTTGGCTGAGAGATGGATGAGGTGTTGACAAAAATACAAATTGGCTTTGCACAATTTTCAGGTTACATATAAAAAACTCTGATCCTGGTTGTTTTTACTTGAATTTGCAGTACATGAAAGTATTTTCCTCGTTCAAGGATGTAAAAGTCATCCAGTTCTCTTCAATGCAAGACGCTTTCACAGGTTTCAGCGACAAGGCAAGCACTACTTCACTCATTTATTTTGAAGTTTCACTTTTCTACTAATGGAAAAAAAAAAAAAATTGCGAAGACATTCATGTTTATCATGTCCTGAGCCATGCATATTTTTATCAGAAAAGGGAGGACAAATTTAGAAACCGTGTTAAACGGTATGTGGGTATATGGTGCTGCGTGCTTGATCACACTCCTGGCCACATTTATTACGATATGTACTGGGATGAGAAACCTGAATGGAAGCCTCTCCCTCCTCAAACTTCTGCAGATGATCATCCACCATGGTGAGGTCAACTTCAGGTTAATGTTTGTTTCAACACTAAGGACAGGAGATACAAAGAAGAGATTTCATTAAAAGGTGATTTGGTTTCCAACTCATTGCCAAGATCAAGATTACTCACAGAAGTTCGGAATCTGTGTCCACATTGATGATGCTAGTTGTTAGAGAGATGAGAAAATGTCGTTCTTGTGTAACAATGGGAAGAGCATGTAATTATTAAAACAGGAACAACTGATTGCACCATCCCTTTTCAAATTTTGGTCACTGTTTAGCATTATCTGTTCTGTTGGGAGTAAAATTCCTAGACTTCCTAATTGAAAAAATATTTTACTGAAGACAAAGTCAGTTAAAAGCTCAAGTATTTGATGCAAAAGATACTGATGAACCATTATTAATTAAACCAGTTTCGCCTCTAGTGTCACGTGACTAGACCAAGACAACTAAATCTTTAATACAAAAAATAGAGTGTAACGGAAAAACACTGCTACAGTATGTTCTATGAATAGAAGAGTTACGACGTAGGGGCTATTTATTGTTATGCTCTCAAATTCACGTTCTTCTGCGCAAGACGAGATTTTTTATACCTGTAATCAATAATGAAGTTAAGATGAGAATCTGGGTAGTATACCAATTGACGTTGAAGTATATAACAAAATGGGCTAATGGAAAATTAGCGTTGCTTGGATCTGGAATATCGCAATCATTCCTTTCAATTTCTTCGCAGAACCACCAAACTGGGAACTTCAGCATTGTTAAGAGACGACACAGGGTCCCCGTATTGATTCAGCTGTCATTAAGCTGTTTGAGGAAATGCAACAGAGAGCTCTACGTGCGAAAGATATTCATTTTCAGCTTGTTGATTATATCAAATTGTCCCTCAGAAAACCCAAAATTGTGACTGCTACTGTTGCCCATTGTGCAGCATTAAAGTTAGGTGCTCTGGCTCACCTCCCAAACTCAACATCTCTACTCACTGTCTATTCTAAGGCTGGAGATTTTGTCTCTTCAAAGGGTTTGTTTGATGAGATTCCCAATAGAGATGTGATTGCTTGGAATGCTATTGTTGCAGCATCTCTTGAAAATAAATACTATAGAACAGCAATGGACTTCTTAGAGAAAATGATCAAGGGCAAAACTGGGTTTGATTCTACTACTCTATTGCTTATGGTGTCAGCTTCTTCACTCATAAAAAACTTTGACCAAGGACGGGTAATTCATTGTGTGAGTATAAAATCTGGGATGCTAACGGATCTCAGTTTAGGTAATGCTCTTATTGACATGTATGCTAAGTGTGGTGATCTAAGCTCTTCCGAGGGTGTATCCCAAGAGATGGAAAGTAAAGATATTATTTCGTGGAATTCAATGATGACAGGCAGTATTTACAATGGGGATCCAGTGAAAGCATTGTATTACTTCAAAAGGGTGAGTTTTTCTGAAGAAACAGCAGACAGTGTCAGTCTATCTTGTGCCATTTCAGCATCTTCAAGTTTGGGAGAGCTGGCTCTTGGCCAGTCCATTCACGGGCTGGGAATCAAGCTAGGCTACAAGGACAGCACGCACGTTTCAGTTGCCAACTCTCTCATTTCATTATATTCACAATGTGAGGACATCAAAGCTGCTGAAACAGTGTTCAGAGAAATAACACTCAAAGATACTGTTTCCTGGAATGCAATGATGGAAGGGTTTGCTTCAAATGGAAAAATTAATGAAGTATTTGATCTTCTGGTTGAAATGCAAATAGTAGGGTCTTTCCCACCTGATATGGTGACATTGACTACTATACTTCCACTTTGTGCGGAACTGATGCTCTACAGAGAAGGAAGAACTATCCATGGATTTGCAATTAGAAGACAAATGATGGTATCTCATCATGTTATGTTACTAAACAGCCTGATAGACATGTATTCAAAGTGCAACCTGGTGGAGAAAGCTGAGCTCTTGTTCAATTCTACCACAGAGAAGGACCCCGTAACATGGAATATAATGATATCTTGCTATTCCCATAACAGGTATTCGGATGAAGCTAAAAAATTGTTCAGAGAGATGCTACGTTGGGGCCTAAATGGTAGTTCATCTACTGTTTTTGCTATTCTTTCTTCTTGTGACTCCTTTAACAGTCTCCATTTCGGAAAATCAGTTCACTGCTGGCAGTTAAAATCTGGATTTTTGAACCACATTCTTTTAGTAAATTCTCTCATGCACATGTATATCAATTGTGAATATTTAGCTGCCAGTTTTTCAATTTTGCATGAGAATTCTGCTTTAGCAGATATAGCCTCATGGAACACACTAATTGTGGGTTGTGTGCGATGCAACCATTTCAGAGAGGCTCTAGATATTTTCAAGTTGATGAGACAGGAACCTCCTTTCAACTATGACTCCATAACCCTTGTAAATATCTTGTCTGCCTGTGCAAACCTGGAACTATCCAGCCTAGGAAAGTCTCTGCATGGCCTTGCACTTAAGACTCCATTGGGATCAGATACTCGGGTTCAGAACTCATTAATTACTATGTATGACAGATGCAGAGACATCAACAGTGCCAAAGTAGTCTTCAAATTCTGTTCCATTCCCAATCTTTGCTCATGGAATTGCATAATCTCAGCTTTATCTCATAATGGAGAAAGTAGAGAAGCATTGGGACTATTTCGCCATCTTCAGTTTGAACCAAACGTGATCACCATTGTTAGTCTTCTCTCTGCTTGCACTCAAATCGGCGTCCTAAGACATGGAAAACAGGCCCATGGCCATGTGTTCAGGACTGGCATCGGAGATAATTCTTTCATATCAGCAGCTCTTATAGATTTCTACAGCAACTGTGGAAGATTGGACACTGCCCTACACGTATTCAGACATGCAAAGGAGAAGTCGGAATCAGCTTGGAATTCAATGATTTCTGCATATGGATATCATGGAAACGGTGAGAAAGCAGTCAAACTCTTCAATGAGATGTGCGAGTCAGGAGAAAGGGTGAGCAAAAGCACTTTTGTTAGCCTTTTATCTGCATGCAGGCATTCAGGGCTTGTGAACCAAGGCATTTGGTACTATGAGTGTATGTTGGAGAAATATGGAGTACAAGCTGGGACTGAGCATCAAGTATATGTGGTTGACATGCTTGGGAGATCAGGTAGATTGAATGAGGCTTATGAGTTTGCTAAGGGGTGTGACAGTTCAGGTGTTTGGGGAACTCTCCTAAGTGCATGCAACTATCATGGAGAACTCAAGTTGGGAAAAATAGTTGCTCAACATCTCTTTCAACTGGAACCTCACAATGTTGGATATTACATATCATTGTCAAACATGTATGTAGCTGCAGGAAGCTGGAAAGATGCTACCGACTTGAGACAATTAATCCAGGATTTAGGTTTAAGAAAAACCCCAGGTTATAGTCTTATTGATTTTGATTTCTGATAAAAATTTTAAAAAGATAGTTATTTCACTTCGAGGTCACACCTTGGTATAAATAGCAATATTTACATATGGACACTGTTACTTTCGCACCAAATAAATCTTTACATCCACTTTTCATTCTCTATTTTACGCTTTAATCTTTCTTTCTCTTTAAGAATACAACAAAAAAATAGCTTTTTTTTTAATGAACATTGATGTTAAAACTATTAAACTATTAATGATCAAAACCTTGGTAGTCGATGATTTAATTAATTGATAACCGATAAGTTACTTTTAGTTAATAAATTGATTTTTAGTTGATAAAATTTCTAAACTAATAAATTTAATTAATTAATTAAAAATATTTTGCAAATTGGTTAACAAATTTTAATAAATGCTATACAACATAAAATAAAATATAAAATGATTAAATAAACTTTCTTGTATAAATGAAATTTGTATGTTTTAAAATAAAAATATATTATTATATAATTATAATTTAATATATTTTTGTAAATAAATAAATTCTTACAAAACTTTTTAATATTTGTATAAATAATTAAATTGTATAGTTTTTTTTTATTTGAACATATCATATTATTTAAAATGCTCATGTATTCAAATTTTTATTACATTAAATTTGACTTCTACAATTTTTATATAACATTATATAAAAAACATTAGTTTCTAAAATATACAATTTTAATCTTTTTTAAATTTAAATTAAACCCTAAACCCTACATTAATTAAAAAATAACTAACAAATACTAAAAATAATGCATTAATTACATCTATAAAATTAAAATAAATAATAGTGGGTAAAAATACCAAAACGAGTAACAAGGAAAATATTAAATGACATAAAAATAAAGTATATTTTGAAAAATTCAAAAAAGAATACTTTAATACATTCAACATATCTATCAAATTCTTTACTCAATCTAAATTATAAGTAAACTAACCTACTAACAATCTTATTATGTTACCAAATATTCATGTTTTGTAGTTATTTCTTATTGCAAGAGAATGAAATGAAAAGTTCCGATAATAAAGTTAAATGAAATAATTCATAAATTAAATTACATGAAATAATTCATAAATTATTTGTTATATTCTCATTTCAAAATTTCTGCTACATCCAATCATCATTAACCACAGAACAGGATGAACCACAAGAAAAAGTAGACATTCGAAACTACCATTTTAAATTGTAGGACAAAATCACAACGACTATACTTCTATTGTATCTGTCTAGCCAACAGTTGAATCATTAAATCGACAATAATCTCCATTTTTCAAGAGTAAAACAATATTCATCAAGATTAACAACTTTCTCAACGGCAACATATTCCAAACAGACAGTAGATATCTATCTAAATCAAGTAGCATGGGAATGAAAGTAAACTTCGATACATACTCAACTGAAATTATATGCCGAAGTGGCGATAAACCCAATCTGACGTCATGATGTTCCAATGGATTTGGGACATTCAATGAAAATCTCGACCAATTAAACCCATGTAATATTCAGATTCACCCACCCAAGTCGTAGCAAAACTGGTGATAAGTAACTGCAGTAATATAAGGGTAAATGTACAAATGCACCAACCAACATAAGCATGTATGCAGGCTCTTCTATTCACTGAGAAAGTTGCCATTGGTAAAAATGGCAATCTTATATTTCAAGGCATCAAATTAACCAAATCTGAGATCCCATGAAAAGCTCAAACTGATGCAATGTTGTAATGGTGAAAGAACAACTGCAACACAACAAAATATAGTCAGTTTCCATGTGCCACGTCATGCGTTCTAAGAGGAATAAAAATGCACTAGGACGAACCAGCCTGAGTATGGAATCAGTCATCAAGGTAGTAATAAGACCCAGCAGACTTTTGTTCTCTGTCCTTGGTTGAATCAAGTTTGTTGATCCTTGGGCGAAAATTAGTTGGGTCTCTTCTAAATGTGATATCAAGATGCTGCAGAAATGAAGGAATACATTATATATATTATGCATGTATAAGCAAAAGGCACAACAGATCGAAAGTTAAAAGGTA
>Ga0099823_1006780_pt1 | contig 11599 bp, 9 predicted proteins | sample CowpearedBW_FD_76831 | JGI IMG/M metagenome (GOLD analysis project Ga0099823, IMG submission 76831) | Root nodule microbial communities of legume samples collected from California, USA - Cow pea red BW | ecosystem: Host-associated > Plants > Roots > Nodule | place: USA: California | collected... | reverse complement strand
TTCTTCTTCCCCGCGCCCCCTATCCGCAACAGTACCCTTTCTCTTCTCCCTCTGGCATGGCTGTTCCATGGCTCGTTGACGCTGTTGTTGCAGGTTGCTCTCGCTGCTGCAATGGAGGTGTTGGTCGCAGTTGCAGATCTGCGCAGCGTTGAGGATCGTTCGAATCTGGCTCGCGTGCAGGCAGTGGATCTGTGTTTGCTCTCGCTGTTGCAATGGAGGTGTTGGTCGCAGTTGCAGATCTGCACAGCGTTGAGGATCGTTCGAATCTGGCTCGTGTGCGATTGCAGGTCCAGACAATGTTGTTGCTGTTGCGGAACGCAGGCTGCTGTTGCGGTGCCGGAACTCGTGGTCGCGGTGGTGCTGCTGAGCGTGACGCGGTGGCTTCCATGGAGGTTGGCCGTGGTTATGGTTCGTTGCAGGTGGCGCGGTGGCTGACAACGAACATATGCAGATCTAGTTCGCTCATGGCGAGGAAGATGGTGGTGGCCGTTGCGTTTCGTCGGCGATGCGTTACGGAACACTATGGCTTCGGTTCATTTAGAACCGAAGCATAAAAGGAACTTTATGGCTTCGGGTAACGACCGAAGCCAAAAGGGGTGTCTTTAGGTCTCGTCCCAATATGCCTCGGTTCCAGACCCGAGGCAAAATGAGGAAAATAACCGGGGCAAAAAGCCCTTACTGCACTAATGACTTAAAAAGTGAAATATGTCAAGTAATTAGTTTAATTTAAAAAAAAAAACTATAGATAAAAAAAAGTGTATATAAATAAATTAGTGGAGACACATATGTTACATGTATGTATTTTTTGTATGAAAATAAAGAATAGTTCAATGATGATTATAAAAATAAATAAAAATAAATTTTAATATAAATATAGTTTTTATCTATTTTGAGATAATTTTTTTATTATATAAAATTATTTTATTTTAAAATATAGGTTAACTTTAGAAAAGAAAAACAGCCATATAAAAAAATGGTTAAATTTTTAAAAAAATACCACTTAAAAATAAAAACATGTAAAATAATTATTTCAATCTAAAAAAAACTATTGATAAAAATAAAAAAATACTATAAAAAAACTCATATTCTCTAATAATTTTGTTTTGAATTCTTTTTATAAAAAATACTTGCAAATGAAAAAAAAATTATAAAATATTGCTATAAATTTTTCTTACGAAATATTTTATATAAAATACTTGTCATAAAAAAAATTATAAAAAAAACTTACAAATTTTATAATTTTATAAAAAAATATTATTATGAAATTATTTGTCAATTAAATTTTTTGAAAAATAATAGAAAAAATATTTTTTTTATAAAATTATTTAATAAATTTAAAAGAAAAATTTTATGTAATATAAAAAATTATAATAGTGAAATATGTATACGAGAAAAAATAAATCGATACTTTAAGTTCTAATATTTGATCTTTTAAATCTATCCCTTTTACGCATAAATATATTAATTTCAATTTAACTATAATTAATGCTTAAATCTATCCACTTTTAAATTTATTATTTTTAGTTAGCTTTTTATATATTAAAGCTGGTAAGTTGTTATTTTAAATACTGATAATCTATTATTTTTAGTTTTAAACAAATTTTCAAACATTAAACATATCAACAGCTATAAAATGAATAAATAAATGCTTTTTTATTCTTTTAAATTTATGTTTTGATTATACATTAATAGTTCATGAATGAACTGTAACAAAATAATAAGAAAAACTAATTGCTCTTTTTTACATTGAATATAACTAATTAATAAAATTGTACTTATTCTCTAGATAACATTTATATCTATTATTTTAAAATAACATTTTCATGTGTGTGTTTGTTATACAAGATGGATTTGAGAAGAAGAAGAAAAAGTTGAAAATGATTTATCAAGGAAAAAATGATAAAAAAAGTAAGAAATCTGATATGAAAGTCCGCGAATGTTGTGATAATTTCGATAGATTAAAAATATATTTTAAATGATAAAATGAAAAATTATTATCTCAAACTTAAGTAAATTAAAATAAATTTTAATTATTGTAAATTAGTGTATAAAATTTAATTATTTTAATATAAATTTTAATTATATTATATTAGTAGGTGATGATAATGTAATGTTATTAAGTTAATATATAAAATAAAATTATATTTATTAAAAAAAGTAAAATATCAGAAAAGATGAGAGAATAATTGTTCATAAATAGAGAAAAAGATAAGAGTAGAGATAGACAATTTTATAAAAAAATTGTAAAAGTAACAGTCAATTTTAAAAATTTAATAAATAATTATGTTTTAAAGGATAAAATTTGTATTTTGAAATGTGAATAGAAAGGAGAAAATCCTCTTTATATATATTGTTATAGATTATGTTATAATAAAATGTGAGTTATTATTTAAAATAAAAAAAAAATAAAATTGTTGAAATTTCTTAAAATGAAAATGGTACCTGTAAGCCCCCTTTTTCTAGCTTATATGTGTATGGGCCTAGCCCGTTTCGTAGGCCTAAGGCCGACCCAATAAGGGACCCAATACCCTTTCCAGCCCCCCTAATCCTTGCATTCTGTCTCATTTGCAGAAAATCAAATTTCTCTCCCCTAACCTTTTCTCCAACTAGAGCTCTGCTAGGGCGCAACGAACCTCCCTCCTTCTTGGCTAGCTACGTTCATTCTGCTTCTAGGTAAGTAAACCTTGAAGTTCCTAATTTGTTCTTCCTTTTTTCACCGTTGTAGTACGTTAGTCTGGTTAGGGTTTAACTTTGTACCCTTGTTTTTGTCCTGGTTTTCACTTTACAGCTCACTACAATAGTTCTTGGAGTTGCGATACTCTTTAGTTGCGAGTCTGTTGCATTTTGGTACCTAAGCAAGGTAAGGGAAGCTAGTTTTTTCGTCTTTTTACTGTAGGTGCTTGTTTTCACTTCTGATTTTGCATAAAATGATTTGGGAAATGTTTGTGCTCGTGTGAGATCAAAAATATAATGTTTGGTTGGATTGTTTTTGGGTTGCATGCGTGGAACAATGGGGAAGAACTGATATTCTCGCCCAAGTGAGCTCGTCTCGCCTAGGCGAGAATAGCAGAAGCTCGCCCAAGGTTCTGCCTCGAGCGCTCGCCCAGGCGGCCAGTTTGAGCGACACCCTGTCTCGCTCAGGTGAGAAGGCCTCGCCTAAGCGAGAGCTCGTGAAAATCTCCCAAGGGCCACTGTTGCAGTCTCGCCTAAGCGAGAGCCTACAACTTAAGCGAGGAAACTTCCCTCACCTGAGCGAGGGCTCCTAGCTTGAGCGAGGGTAGTGCAGTGGTGCGTTCTGACACTGTTTTCTTGAAAGGTTGGATGATTTGTTGCATGTTTTGTATGGATTACTCTTCCTAGACATGTTGTAAGTGAATATGCTTGGTTGTTAGAATCCTATGAATGAAATTGGCACGCTTGGTATGAGATGGATCATGGAATTGTGGGTTGGTGGTGTCTTAACATGAGAGTTGGATGAATGAAATAAAAGTGATGAAAATGGTATGAGAAACATGATTTTGGTTGTGAGATAGGCGTAATTCCATGAGTCTCGTGGGGAGATCTCATGGTGGTGTGTAGTGTATATAATTAGGATAAGGATTGAAGAAAGGATCGCATCCTGAAACTCTAAAGAGTTAGTGAGTCTCATGTAGAGCAAACTGATCCAAGTGGTGAGAGAAGCGTGAGGCCCTAGTCTTTGGCAGGATAATAGCCTTAAATGCTTGAAGGCTAACCTTGTGTGTGGTAGGGTGAAACCCATTGGCAATGGCTCTGCAGAGCAGTAGAGGTCACCACAAGTGCAAGCGTCCAGTGAATCCCATCTTATGATATTTATCCGGATAATTGAGTTATAGTGTCCTGCTTGCTTGCCATAACATGATTCAGTGTGCCTAATGTGTTGTATACTTGGAATTGTTTTAAGTACCTGATTGGTATAATATGTTCAAATGATTTTACACTAGCTTACCCTTTCATTTCGTGTTGGTGCTTGTCTTTTTTTCTTCTTTTGCGATGATCACCTTTTGGTGGGAGCAGATGAGAGAAACGTTCAAGGTGGGTCTGGTGGTAGCAGCGGTGCAGCTTAGAGTATCCTGTTATTGGTGGCTCCTAGGAGCAGTTTCACGGCCATGTGGCCTTTTTGTAATAGTCGTCCTAGTGGCAACCCTCCTTTTGCAAACTGTTATATTGTCAGCTTTTATGTTTAGTTCATGGCATTATGTTTGGTATGCCTCAGTATATTTATGTACCTTTATGGATGATTGTAAAAGTGCATTCTTTGGTTATGATGTTCATCTGATAGCTCTGCTCTTCTTATAACGATGTGATGTTTTAATTTAGTTGAATTACTTTATTTAAATGGGATGTCATTAAGCTGAAATAAAGCATTTGTGATTAATTTTATAAAATAATTATTCTTCTTTTTATTATTTTAATAAAATTATTATTATTATTATTATTATTATTGTTATAATGGAATTTGAGTTATTGTTTAAAATGAAAAAAAAAAGTTTATCAAATTGTATGAAATTGAAAGAAGATTATATTAATTATCTTGAAAAAAAATGTTGAAGATTTATATAAATAAAAATATGTAAAATAGGATTGATATTAATTATGTTGAAGAATTGTCATAAATGAATTTGTTTACGTAAAGCATGATGTGTATTATTTAACATAAATATAATATTTAAATTTTTTTAGTATGTTACAAATATATTTAAATATATATTTTTAAATAAATATTCATTTTTAAAACGAGAAGGAGTTTCTACAATATCACTTTGACTATTATTTCTAACATAAAGATAATGAATTCATAAGTTTGAGTTTTTATTTATATATATCACTTTGACTATTATTTCTAACGTACAAGTAATAAATTCATAAGTTTGAGTTTTTATTTATATATGATACTCAACTTTATTATGTTTACTGTATGCGAAACTAACTTATACACATACACACTCGTTCACATGTACACACTCACATATAAATTAAATAAATTAATTAATTAACATAAAACCAAGTTGGATGTAGCTATATAAAAAATGTTAAAATTTTAGGATAAATTTAGAATATTTGGTATTATCTTTTCCAAATAAAAAATAAATGTTAAATAATAAGTGTTGATGTATTCTTTTATTATAATAAAAAGATTATAGTTTTAATAAAATAATTTAATTTGAATTTTTTTTAATGATTAAAATTTAACACAATTGAATATTTAATAATTGTTACACTATTTATTAAATAAACATAATTAAAATTAGTATATAATTAATTAATTGCATATTAATTTTATTTTTTAATAGATGTATATAACAATTAATAAAAATTAAACATGTATTTAATTATATAAATAAATATAAACAAAATTAAGAATTAGCAATTTAAACGTTTTGGTAATATTATAATTTTTTATATATTAAAAATAAAATATGATAATAGTTATTGTAATTTTTAAAAATAAAACATGCAAAGTTTTGAAACAGATGTACCTTACATACATTATATTTAATTAATAGAATAAAAATATTATATTTAAAAAACATGGTATTAAATAATACTGTTTCTGTTAATTATATTTTTATTTCAACGAGCATAACATTTAATGTTACTGTATTGTAATTTAATTTAATTGTATAATATTATATTTAGAGCTACACTGGTAGGTACATATAGATAGAAATAAAATGAGAGATAGGGATATTAACTTTGATAAAGGACAAAAATATTTTAATTTCTTAAAATTATTAACTAAGTTGTTTTTTTATTAATATTTTCCCATCCTACACATTGTTTTGGACAAAGGTGGGGAATGGGAACAAATATATCACCATCGAACGATACTAATGATGTGTTTCAGACAATGAATGAAAAGTTTGAACAAATTCTACTTTAAATTATGGGTACGAGGGAGATCTGATTTTTTTTTTTCTCAAAATTCTCAATTATTTTTTTCATGTTTGATTTACTTATTTAAAGATAATAATTGATGCCAAAACAAAAAAAATCCATTAACAATCTTGAGCTAAATTTTCGTAAAAACATTCTTACATGCAAGATGAGACACACAATTAAACAATTCCAAGTGATAATAAATTATGTTTTGATTTCTAAAGCTTGTGTCAATATTTTCAAGAATATTATTTATTACCTAAAAAATCATAAATTTGTGGCAATCATAATCTTGGGAATCATGATTTCGGGTATGAATTACCGGTAAGAGAGATTAAAAGAAAAATGAAAATTATTTTTTTATAAACTTATTTATCGTTATTATTTTCTTTATAATCAGATAAAGAAAAATAATATTTTGTATTTTTTTGTTCATATTCATATAAACATGTCATGAAATAAAAAAAAAGCAGCATATTAAATGAGTGCACAACAGAGAGCATATTCATATTGATTTAACAAAAGGATTGGCATGCACCGAAGCAAAAGTAGTGGCGAATAGGGTCTCAATTTCGCCATCAAGAAACATACTTTTAGGTAATTTTGACTAACACAAACTTTCCTATGTCCAAATCCAGACACAACTCCCTCCTTTTGGCATCATACAAACTCCACCAAACCATGACTCCCAAAAGACAAATTCATCTTCATATCCTTCTCATTTCTTTTTCTTCAATGATTTTTTAATATTGTTTTAGTATTATTCAATTAAAAATATATTTAAAAAAGTTAGCAAAATGATAAGTTGGAAACCATTTAAATTTGTTAAAATGAATTCCAAATTCACTCTTTTAAACATTTTTTTTTTCTTAAAGACATACACGGTACCTGAACCTAAAACTTGAATACATTCACAGAAGGTGTACAGGAGCATTTGAATTAAATGATTTTTTATTTAGTTGTATTTATTTTCCCCATTGATTAATATTATTTTATTCTGGTAAAACGACGTCGCGCGGCCGCGAACACATAAAAAGCCGAATCTCGTGGAAAATACGAAGACCCGCCACCACTGGTAACAGAGCTCGAAATTCGCTTCGCTCTGCTCCAATCCAAACCCTCTCTTCTCTCTCTTGCAGAGAAGAAGATACTCTACAAACCCTAACTCGTTCGTTACTCCGTTCATGGCAACCTCCCTGCTTCAACCTCCTTCTTCTTCTTCCACCATGACCTTCTCCTCTTCTTCCTCCTCTCTCTTCACCGGCAGTTCCCATGCTGCCGCTCTTCGAACCTTAGGTTTCGTCGACATCGACAATTCCCGTGCTCGAATCCTCGCGCCTTGCAGCGTGGTAATCACAAAATCATCCGCTTTATTTTCGTTATATCATTTTTAAATTATTATTTGCTCACAATTATGCTATTCTTCTTGTTTCAATGGCAGAAATGTGACATGTCGGAATCGTCTAATTTCCCTAACGGAAAACCGATCATTCCGGTTCTCAACGAGCGGACGCTGCCGAAATTCTTAGAATCGGCGAGGGCAGAAACAGCGGTCAGCAGAAACAGTAACCGGTTGAAATTGTTTTCTGGCACGGCCAATCCTGTACTCTCTCAGGTTATTTTCTATTTCTTTGAGTGAATGGTCTTAGTTGTTCTGGAAGATGTTTCAATTCCTGAATGAAATTAATTCGCTGAACAGTCAGGTACTTTGGACTAATATGATTTGACCGATGACATGCATGCAAGTTTAAGATCTTTTTCATCATTCAAGGACTGTTGACTGACGCAATAGCTTTTATAGACTTTTCTGACAATATTTGGTTTTCAATTGATTTTTTTTTTACTTCTGCTAATGAATTAGATTGCATGAACATTCATAGTTTTATTTCTCATTCATAGGATCAATATAATTGAAAAATGATATCAGATTGGACCATGGTGTCATCTAGCGACGTGGTATGCGTCAATATCTGGTTACAAACATGACGTGTACTGAAAAAGCTTATTTATTGAATTCAGAGTCTAGTAGCTCTCTGTTGTATTGGTTGCTTGTGAGAAAATAAAGTTGGCGTGAATTGTCTTTCTGTTGAACTGGCTTTTGTTGAGTTTTGTTGTCCTCTAAATGTGTTTGTTTGATCAGGAAATCGCTCGTTACATGGGCCTGGAACTTGGACAGATTTCCATCAAGCGTTTTGCTGATGGGGAAATATATGTACAGTTACAAGAGAGTGTTCGAGGTTGCAATGTATACCTTATACAGCCAACCTGCCCTCCAGCAAATGAGAATCTCATGGAGCTTAAAATAATGATTGATGCTTGTCGGAGAGCATCGGCCAAGAATATCACTGCTGTGATTCCATACTTTGGATATGCTAGAGCTGATAGAAAGGCAAGTCTTTTTTGCGGGTTGTTAATTTTCCTTTACAACCAGTAGTTTTTAATTTATACGAAGGGTATTTGAGATTCAGTGTGGCAGACTAGAATATCTGACTCATTGGTTTATTGCATTGGTATACTTTTGTTCCCTTTCTGTAAATTTTGTGACTATTTTTGATGTTTCTGGCTGTTTCCCCCATTCTATTTTATACTACACCTTGAACCTTCCAAGAAGCCTCGAAACCTCCTTTGGTTCCCTTATCCCTTCAACCTTGAGCTAACCAAACCGTTAGCTATCCAAAGACAACCTAGAAATCAACCAAGATTCCCCTACTTGGAAGCTTTGCATCTTATTTGTTGTGCTCTGTTGGGTTAGACTTTCCATGACACCTTTGGGACCTTAAGTGAGTTTTCAGCACCATGAAATGGAAAATTAACTTGTTGCTGTCTTAGTTTTTTTTTTTTTGAAGTTATGTTCTTGTGTTTCCCTGTTTAGGCTCAATGTTATAATCAAAGATAAGATTTTTTTACTTTTTTTTTCTTTTACAGACTCAAGGGCGTGAATCAATTGCTGCTAAACTTGTTGCAAACCTTATTACCAAAGCTGGGGCAGACCGAGTTCTTGCTTGTGACCTTCATTCAGGGCAGTCCATGGGTTACTTTGATATTCCTGTGGATCACGTTCATTGTCAAGTAAGTAAACTTTGAATGGTTGTAGTTTCATTCTTGGCAACTTGTTTTCTAATACTATTGTTTATGATTTCCACTAGCCTGTGATTCTTGATTATCTCGCCAGCAAGACCATAAGTTCAAGTGATCTGGTGGTTGTTTCTCCTGATGTTGGTGGTGTTGCAAGAGCTCGTGCTTTTGCAAAGAAATTATCTGATGCCCCTTTGGCTATTGTAGATAAAAGGCGGCATGGGCACAATGTTGCTGAGGTAATTACTGACAAAATATGTCTTCATCCTTGACGTTCTGGATTTTTTTTTTTAATTTCCATTTATGTAAGGGAGTATACTCTTAAACAAATATTATCGGTTTTCTTTGGTATTTCATTTTCGACAATTACTTTCTTTCCAGAAATGAATTTGTCGTGTGCATCACTTTGGTTAATCAACACATGTGAGCATTGATAATACCTTTCTGATGTGTACTAAATGGTTATATTCACATTATCGTATTTTGATTTAAATTTCATCTGATATTGTACCTGGAAGTCTATCTTCTGTGGCTGGTTGAAATGTTGGATATTTGGGTGACATGTTACTCTCCAACGGTAGCCTATCTTACTGGCATTTGCCAGAATTCTTGTTTTTTATTGTTAGTTTTGGATGTGCCCATAGTTTGGCTATTTTTATAGAATACTAATTATCCTCGGAGCTAAGGTAAAGTTAACAACATGGATCTCCGAAGGTATATTCATCTTTGTTATGTTTGCCCTGAAGGTGATGAACCTGATTGGTGATGTTAAAGGAAAGGTTGCAGTAATGGTGGATGATATGATCGACACTGCTGGTATGTCAATTTCCACGCCGTATTTTGAAATTTGCAAAGAAATATTCCTTTATTCTGCGCTTCTTTACTGCATATGGTGGTTACTTGCTGGGTTAAAAAGGTCTATTTAAAAAAAATATTTAGCTAGATTTTTTAATTAAAATTTTATAGATATTTAAGTGCTGGATCTTGTATTGATATGCGTGTGTATTGTTTGTAATGCTACTTTATGGCTCTGGTATCCTGCTTTTCTATTTTGCTTAGTGTGTTTTCGTGGACTGGCTAATTTTAAGATAGAAGTCGTATTATCTATCTTAATGAACATTTTATAAACGGATTCCAATTTCCTTTTTTTAGCATACTTTGGTGTTTCTAAGTATTATCATTTGCTTAACTTCTTTGAGGAAATGCTGAATCTAGTTATAGAGACCAGAAAATGGTTAAACAATAACTTTAATACACGATTTTACTACTGTAATTGATTGGGAAGAATTCAGTCATATTTAGTCCATCTTGCCCGGGAAGATGGCTGATTGCTGTTTAAAAAGTTTCAGTTTGCATTTCCCTTAGGAGTATTTTGGTGTTCCTTCCTTGTCGAGTAGGCAAAAATGATGGATGCATTAGTTTCTTTGTACCATTTTCATCATTGATATCTGTTGGTATGTATCTGATTCTAATTGTTTTTGGACGAAAGGGACCATTGCTAAGGGTGCGGCACTGTTACATGAAGAGGGAGCTAGGGAAGTGTATGCGTGCTGCACTCATGCTGTTTTCAGGTATCGCCTTCGGTTTGCCCTACATTTTTATTCTTTGCTTTGTCTTTTTGTCTCCCTAATTAATAATTGAAGCCATGGAAGTCGAGTCTCGGGTTTACTGCCAAATCTGAAGCCATATTATTATGCCTTTTTTAGTAATTTGCTTTTCAATTATAAATTTTTCGTTCTTTATTCTATTTATTCAATTGATCTATAGTTGCTAATTGTTCAGTAATAAATATTGCTAATCAGCTTATTGGTCGTCGCTTGTCTTCACATCAATAAGCTTATGGATATATTGATCTGTATGCATGTTTTACTGCATCTTCATCATTATGTGTTGCTTTTGGTATTCATGTTGAGTATTGTACATAAGCTAGTATTCATATCATGGTGGTTTTGTTTTATTTGGATCGTAGCCCTCCAGCAATTGAGAGGCTGTCCAGTGGCTTATTTCAAGAGGTGATTATTACGAACACCATTCCCGTTACAGAGAAGAACTATTTCCCGCAGTTAACTATTCTTACTGTAGCAAACCTGTTGGGTGAAACTATTTGGCGTATTCACGATGACAGTTCTGTTAGTAGTATTTTTCAGTAAACAATCGTTATTGCCTTCTGCAGTTATATTAGTCAATCAATAAATGCTCTTTATTTTATACCCTTCCATTCCATCCTTTTTCTATTTCGTCTAATTTTAATTTTAGTTGTCGCCCTTTATTTTCTACATTCAACTAATATTTTGCCCTTTTTCATGAAAAACATACCTTTTGCCAATAACTTTTCTGATTTGGCTATGAAACTGTTAAAATTTATTAACAGTTGGGAAACTTTTAATTTCTTTTTTACGAGAAATGTGACTTTTGTAGAATCATACAAACATGATATGATTGAGCAACTGGTTTAAGTAGAAGAAAGTTCCCCTACATTAGAATGAATAATCAGAAAGTTCAAATTTTTATTATCCACAAGATTGCTCGATGATGTTATGCAATTGCGAGAGTTTTCCCCCATTATGTTAGACAGAGTTCCAATCGAAAGTGAAATTTTATATATATATATATATATATATATATA
>Ga0099823_1006778_pt1 | contig 11599 bp, 5 predicted proteins | sample CowpearedBW_FD_76831 | JGI IMG/M metagenome (GOLD analysis project Ga0099823, IMG submission 76831) | Root nodule microbial communities of legume samples collected from California, USA - Cow pea red BW | ecosystem: Host-associated > Plants > Roots > Nodule | place: USA: California | collected... | reverse complement strand
TTTTTTTTTTTTTTTTTTTTCTCCTTTCTTTGAGTTTTTTTTTTTTTTTTTTTTTTTTCATTTTATGATTTGATCCACCTAGTTGTTAGTGAATAGCAATGCAGATTCTTTTTGGGGAAGTTGAGCTTGTATATATAATCGCTGTATTTATTTTTGGGATCCTGCACATTCTGGACAAATGAGGATAAATGCAAGATGTTCCAACACTTTATAAATATCTAAGGTAAAAAGTTATTCCGATAAGAGAATTTTTTTAAAGGTGGGGTTATTTGAATGAAGCTAATTAAAGGGGGCAGTGAGAAAGAAGTGAAAAGTATGAATGTTTATGTATATTTTGTGATAATTTGATATTGGTAAGCAGAGTCTTTGGTTACTTGGTTACACAATTAATGAACAATCCCTGGAATTCTCTCATTTCCATCCTCTCCTACACTATGTAATTCAAAAAGAAGACCATAATATTGACCATAATGAATCTTGCGAATTATGGTTATTGAACATAATTAAAATGTTTAGTTTATTATAAAGATTTAAAAAAAATATTTATGTAGCTTTTTGGAAGAGAAAAGTCAGAATATCGCATTTTGCGCGAGAACTATTTTGTAGGAAATCTAAGTAAAAAGCATATTTTTCTCAAAATGTTATTTTTCAAAAAATTAATAGAGGAAATATTCTGAACTTCATATTACCTGAAAATTTAAAACTTTTCTTGTACTAAAATTATGAAAAAGAAAATATATATAGTGAACATAAATATAAACAAAACCTAATTATTTTTATTTCGTCAATAATGTAATTCTAAAAATATCACAGATAATATTTTGTTATTCTTAATATTAAATAAATTCCATCCTGTCATGGAAGTTGAAGATGGGTGTGACACTCATTCATAATGAGGTTATCCACATGAGTTCGTAGTTAGAGGGCCAGTTGACAAAAAATCGGAAGCATAAGCACGTTGAAGGATTTTGAAAAAAATTTCATCCTAAAAAGAGTAAAGAATCTTTCAGAGTGATTCTAATTGGGTTGCTAACAGATATTTTTGGGGACAAGTCAGTAATTGCCACGTGGATAGATTCTTAGGGTAGACCCACAGAGCAAGAATCCTTGGTTGGGGATATATTTTAAAAGCGCAGAGGACCAAACGCAGCTTTATTACCTTCGCTGCGAAGCGTTGATAGACAGACAGAGGATGAGATGGGCCCATGAGATGAGAGATATGCGCACGACGAATAATCACGCTATTAAAACTATTGCTCCGCTACTTGCTGCCTAGGCTACGTTACTGCGCACCCCTGTCTTCAATCTCTTACCCTGCGCATCTTCCAATCCTTTAAAACTAACACCATCGCCACACTCTCGCCCCAAAACCTTTCGCCAAAAACTCGGGATCTCAGATTCCACGCGCCAGACCATGTCCAAGGCGCGCGTCTACACCGATGTCAATGTTCTTCGTCCCAAAGAGTATTGGGATTACGAGTCCCTCACCCTTCAGTGGGGGTAATCTTCCGAACCCTAATTTTTGTGTTATTGTTTCTGATCTCAGAGGGAACATTCCACAACCAAGGGAATTTTATTGTATGATTATAGACTGTGTTGATGGTTTCTCAGCTGCTGCTTTTTTTGTTTGTTTGTTTGTTTCATTGTTCCTCGTACCAATGGCTTCGGCAATTGTGTCTAGTATTTTACACTAACTAACTGATGGATGAGGAATTGAGCCGTTTGTGTTGCACTGATATGATTTTGATTGGATCTGATGCTCTTGCTTAGCTTTTGTGTGGTAGGACCAGACATTTGAGCTGGTCCAGAATCACCTTGTACCGAAGAGTTCATTGATCAAGTTTGTTCTCTGTATCCTTAATCTATCGTACATTTTTTTTTTTAATTTTTACTGAGCGAGTATTCCTTGCTTCCTTTTTAGTTTATTTTCTATTTAAATGGAATCGGTGATATTGGAACCCTTTGATGATTTCTTGCCCATCCTGTGCCAATTTCTTTAATTTTTAGTTTCAAAAATATTTTTATTTATGTGCCATATTTTTTATTTCAGTGATCAAGATGATTATGAAGTTGTGCGAAAAGTGGGCAGAGGGAAATATAGTGAGGTTTTTGAAGGCATTAATGTTAATAGCAATGAGCGCTGTATAATCAAGATTCTGAAACCTGTGAAGAAAAAAAAGGTACTCCTTTATTAGTGGTCATGCTATTCTCCTTACTTGGGTACCTGCACACTATGAATTAAGCCAACCAGTGGTGCTTTATGTGAACTATTCTCCTAATCTGCTGCATAGTGCACCTGTTTTTTACTCTAAAAAATTCACGCACACTCAAGCATTTTTATGAGGTCTGTGTTGTATTATAACCTTAAAACTCATTATGAGATGTTAAACATGACATAATATAATGGCTTTTAACATAGAGGCTATAAATGTAGGGCATAACACTTCTTTGCGCTGTCAACAAATAAATAGAAGGCATAATGACATTATATGCAACATTGATATGATATTAGTTAGTTATATTGCAAGTCAGTGGACCCTCGGTATAGGGTTATAGGTGAAAATTTGAGCTAAGCTTGATGAATTTTCTTGAAAACGGTTAGTGCCATTGTAAAATATCCAGAGGAGGGATTAAGGCAGGTCTCCGCTTATTCTTTACACAGTCACACACCTGTCAATTGATTCCTCCTATATATACGAATGATGTGGGTCTGCTGCATCTGCAATGCGGTTTTGCAAATTCCATTTTTGTGAATCAGTAGGATTATGTTGTCCAAATCAGTAGTCCTTATGATGCGTTGGAATTAATAATATACTTTTTTCTTTGGATTGACAAATGTTAGATGTTAATATTTTTAGATTTTATTAATATAATAGTAATTCATATTTTCTTAACTTTATTTTGTTTGATAATATGCCATTTCAAATTCTTTTTGATTTCTTTCTTACTTTGTGAGTACTTCAACACCATTTTGCAGATTAAAAGAGAGATAAAAATACTTCAGAATATTTGTGGAGGACCAAATATTGTCAAGCTTCTTGATATTGTCAGAGATCAGCATTCCAAAACTCCTAGTTTGATATTTGAGTATGTCAACAGCACGGATTTTAAAGTTCTGTATCCAACCTTGACTGATTATGACATACGCTATTACATATATGAGCTCCTTAAGGTAAGATATGTTCCTTCAATCTCTTGTATTATACTTGGTAGTTGGTACTGCCATTCTTTATGTCCTCTCCATAATCAACATATTGTTTTTCCTTAAACCGTGTTTGAGTATCATATCTTAAAGAAGGCTCCATACATGAATATAATATGTTGATGTGTATAAGCCCTATAATCATTTTCTATGTACCCAATTTATTATTTTTAATTATTTGAGCAAATGTGTATTGAGAACCTTTTCTTGTTTTCTGAATGCTTTAGTGTTGAATTGCAGGCCCTGGATTACTGCCACTCTCAAGGCATTATGCACAGGGATGTCAAGCCTCATAATGTGATGATTGATCATGAGTTACGAAAACTTCGTTTGATTGATTGGGGTCTTGCTGAATTTTATCATCCTGGAAAGGAATATAACGTTCGTGTAGCTTCAAGGTACTGTCCTCTGAGCAATAAACCATATTTTCAAAGAAGAGATGCGACATTGGAATGAATAAAATGGAGTGTATTGGTATTTGAGAAAAATTGAAACCAATATGGCTTGAGACAACATTTCTTTCTTTCAGAATGGACAAATTTATTGCTTTTTTGTCTTTTTTTCCTAGGCTTTAATTCTGAAGTTTTCTGGTGTACATATGCTACCATGTTTTCTAAGTTAAATCTGCCGAGGGTTTAATGTTAGTCTACTGGTATTCTAGTTTACTCCTTTAAGTGCATTTCCAATGCTCTTCGTATAAGCACAGCACGGCTCCCTTTATTTGATTTTCTTTTCACTTATAATTTATTTTTGTATAATCATTGTTATCATTAAAACTTGACACGAAAAATGATTATCTAAATTTTCCTAGGCTTATATTTTATGAGTGTAATGCAAGTATAACATGTGATTTCTTTTTAAATGTCATTGACCAAAATTGTCATGTGTTATGTTTTTGTTTCTCAGATACTTCAAGGGTCCTGAACTTCTAGTTGATCTGCAAGACTATGACTACTCATTAGACATGTGGAGCCTTGGCTGCATGTTCGCTGGAATGGTATGTATTATAACTACAAATAACAAGTCCTATATGGCATACTCTTGACATCATTTATGCAGATGTTCTAAATTTGAACATACATGATTAAAATTGTGTATTCTGGTTATGATTTTTTTCAATGTACTTTGTGCAGATATTTCGCAAAGAACCTTTCTTTTATGGCCATGACAACCATGATCAGCTTGTAAAAATAGCTAAGGTTACATTTGTCGTGCTTTACAATTATTTGTAAATTTTGGGTTACCTTGATGTCGTTGTTGTACACAGCAATTTCATATTTAGTTCCAAGCTATGATATCTTGTCCTCCATCTAATGTGGTTCACAAAGTATAAAATAATTGACCATTGTTTAGCATTATTAAAATATTAATATTAATTTTTAACCAAGTTTCGCTATCCTAACAAGCCTTTGTAGATATAATTTTCTTTCTGTATTCAAGTTATCGTTATTATTTTTATTGTTACTGTTATTAATTATTAGTGATATGTAGGTGCTTGGGACTGATGAACTGAATGCGTATCTTAATAAGTATCATCTGGAACTTGATCCTCAACTTGATGCGCTTGTTGGAAGGTATCCCCAACTATATTTATCATTAACTGTTTATCATAAATAATTTCCACGGGAGTTTAGCATTTTATCATTTTCCTCTTCAAGCTCTCCTTGGAAGCGTGCTGATTTTATTTTGACTTTATTTTCTCTTGGTAGATAAATGAAGCGGTATTACTGACTTAACATATTTTATTATGTAATGCAATTTTGTATTACAGACACAGTCGAAAGCCCTGGTCTAAATTTATCAATGCAGATAATCAGCATCTTGTGTCTCCTGAGGTGGGTCTTCAATTTTCCTATTTGACATTGTTAACCTTCTGATTTAGTATGGACTGCATTTTAATAAATTCTTGTGGCATGTAGGCAATTGATTTTCTTGATAAACTTCTTCGATATGATCACCAGGACAGGCTAACAGCTAAGGAAGCGATGGTAATGACAAACAGCTCCTTAGTTTGTAGTTTTTTTCAATTTGCAGTAGCATCGTTCTTTGGTTGCATTAACTTTAAAATCATTTGCTTTAACAAATTTAATAGTTTTTGGAAATTTACAAGTTTCGTCATTTAAAGTTCAATCTACGTTTTAGTTAGTCCTCTTGTGTTTTTATTCAATTTCATCCTCTGTTTTTTTTTTCCGTGCCGAAGTTTTTGTCCAAGTTTACGATTTGATGCGGTCTTGCAAGTTATTTTTCGTTGTCAACATTTTGGACAAAGGTTTCATCATTTGTACTTAAATGTCAAATCGTCATCCAAAGCTGCCAAATGACCACCAGAAACCTTTAAATTATCCCTGTCGCATCTTTGTTCACCATTTAGACATCCACCAACTACTGTGAAGTTAATCATAATTGACCAAATATTTTACCTACATATCTCTCTATCGCATTCACCATTATCATGAACCATATCCAAGCACCAAAATATCGTCTGAAAAGTTGGAAGACAAAGTGAGGTTCAAGCAAAACGTTGGCACGAAAAGATGTAGTGGACAAACCATAACTCATTTGATTTAAAGATTTAGATCAAATTGAAAAACCCACATTAAATAAAGAGGACAAAAATTATGATTCCATTTTTTTTTGGCGTATTTCTTAATGACACTTATTATTTCTTAACACTTCTCCAACTTCTATCAATTTTCTCCTATCTCTGTCTATCAAATCATAACCCTTGTGCAAAAGTTCTCTTCTCTCTTTCTCCGGGTGTCATTTGAGTGTTATTTATTATTTTGAATGTCAATCTATCATTTTTCCTTATTAATTAGTTTATTTATTTTTAAGCAGCTTGCACTAACTTTTTTCTGTCATTTGGTGTTTGTCCCCGCAGGCACATCCATATTTCTCTCAGGTAAGGGCAGCAGAAAGTAGCAGAATGAGGACACAGTAACTATAGATTACTTATGGATCCATAAACTTGAGTTAATATATTTGGGATTTTTTTATGATATCCGAACGCGCATCTTGGTAACCTTCTGTTTATCAGAGTAGTTTTCCCGTGGAGTGTATCCATATTATGTTCAGACGAGGAATAATGTTATTGACAGTTATTGAAAGTTGAAAGGATCTTGAAAGTTATACAATCTTAAATAATATGGTTTGTTAGATTTGAAAAGAAAAAAGTCTTCTGCTTTTACTCTAATTATCTAAGCGTGTAATGTCATTAATTTTACTTTATTCTTTATTTTTTATATAATAGTGAAATAAATAATAAAAATATTTCTCAAGTCACTTTATTCTAGTGTAAGATTGTTAGACTATGATAATATACAGCAGCAAATGCCTTTCCAAATCTATTTTTCTCGTAATGAAGGTTGACATGGAATATCAGTCTCCTTTATGCCAACTTCTAATGTTCCAATACAGCTGAAATAAATTTGGTAGAACCTCTGGATATGTATTGGATAAGGTTGTGTATTTGGTTAATTGTTTGATAAAAGTTTTTAATTCATTAAACGAAAGCACAAGTTATGCCTAAGTTCATATTGGACCGTTTTTCTTTTTTTTTGGAGAGAATGTCATTACAGCAAACTAATTTCTATTATCACTTAAGCATAATGTTTAGTATATGATTATTTTATTTGAAATGGAAAATAAGTCACGCAATTATGAAAAAAATATATACTGTTAATTAGTCGAAATTACTGTACATATAAAACTCTACTTAATAATTATCTTGGAAATTATAGTGGTTTTTAATTAATTGTATTAAACATTACGCATATAAATAGCCATGAATTCACTTCAGGAAAATGGTTATGAAAGTTGATATGTAGCTTCTATGCTTTTAAGTGACCGATGAAAGCCGTTATATAGAATTCAGTCCCACGATTTTTCTTTCGAATACACTTTTACAGGTCTTCTAAAACATCAGCTTTGACAACTCCGTCTATACAAGATTCCCACACTTTCAATCCTAGATGTTGAGTTAAACTTGCAGAATCTTAAGAAAAAGGCCAATTACAAGTCGAAAATTATTTACACTATTAGCTTGTAGAAATAAAAATAGATTAGATCCATCTGGCAGATCGGAAAAGACCAAGATACTATTGAGCTCAGGACAGAACGATCCTCTAGAATTATAGAAACTGGAGTCCATATATTAAAAATATTACATATTAAACTAAAGGATGGGATAATATTAAACTATTGAGCTCAGGACAGACAACGATCTATTTCACCAAAAGATTCCATTTTGTTGGTTCCAGACTTAAGCCAAAATGATTGATAGTCAAGTAATTCTCTGACAACATTACAACTTAAGTTTATGTAACACTTTAATATTAACACGAACGATCATTAAGCAGTTACAGCTAGACAGAAAGTGAAAGCATCACACAGTTTGTTGCCCTGTCATGAAGATAAATTATAATAAAAACACCCTGCTCTCCCTATCTCTCATAATTCTCAAGGCACAAACACAGAAAAGACATTCAATATAAAGAGAAACTGGAGGAAGATCTCGGTGAATAGGTTTAAGGAAGAGGCCATGATGATATAAATTTTCTCCACTTCCAGTCTCCAATATGTTCACTTTTTCAAATGAGGAAAACAGGCATAAACATCAGATTTAGGGTGTTTGGCTTCAGCGTGCTCCCTACACTTCACTTCCGAAGTGGTGCACATAAATGTTTGCATGCACACCTTGCACTGCATTATTCAATCAATATACATTATTGATGATCAGTACAGAGTTCCAATTCTGCCGCTATCACTAAAATTATGTGTATATTTCAATAGTATTACTAGATAATATAAGACATGCATGAATAAAATGTGCATGACATACCAAATTTTTAAAATAAGTCAGCATCACAACTAACTAGATAATGTAGTGCACGGTAATACTGATGACATCCCACCCTGTAGCCCATTTCATGCACATAAAATGTAGCTCTTCACAAAATTTCAATACAATGTTTCCTATAATTGTCTTTTCTTCGTTGCAATTTCGTTTTTGTTTCAATTATTTTTAATATACTGAAATAAAAGTAGTAATGCAATGCAAGTATACTATCTTTTCCATGATCAGGGAACATAAATTCAGAATATAATCAGGAACAAATAACGAATGGCAAACAATAAATCGAGAATTTTCAACCATAACAGGAATGTGCAAACATAAGCAAATTTATACTGCAATCTCCATCTGAAATAATGGAGTAATCAAACCCCCCATACATTACTCTATCTCCTTAGCGTCTATAGTAATAAAACTGTAATGTTAGGTATTACCAGGCCTAGTATGGAATCTGAATTCCATTTTCACTGGCTTCTGTCACAACGTTTTGATAAAATCATACCATCTTTTCCAAGACCAGGGAAAGATATCCCAGGACAAAGGGTGAATGGCAGACATTCAACCGTAGCAGAAATGCTGCCAATATTAGCAAATATATACAGAAATCTCCATCCAAAATAATGGAATAAACCATCACTTGGGTCCCCAAAAATACTATTCTATTCCTACGTAGTCCCTAGAGTAATAAAACTCTACATTTAATACTCCCAGCATTGCATATCAATCGATTAAGTCTTTAAGTTGCTATATTTCACTATTTGGCATAATTATTAATAATTGATCTTTTACTATAGTTGATTTTAGCGATCAGTACGAGAAAGAGGGCAATACTTCAAGGATGATGAAATTGATGGTATATTAACAATATTAACATCCAATTCATTATTCTATACAACAAACCGTGCGAGAAATCCAACTTATGCAGATAAAACAAAAGGAATTACCTGAATGGTCATTGCTTTCTTGTTTGAATCCAGTTGGCTTCCTACACAATTAAAAGAAAATACCAAAGTCAGGAACGAAGCCAGATCTAACATGCATCGTCTTGATTTTCATAATTTATTTTCAAAAAATGGATTTTTTTTTTCAAAATCAAAGTATTGAATGGAATATCGAAGATCCCTATTGAATTGAAGAGAGGATGAATGAGAAAATATGATTAGGTTGGAGAAAGGGGCGAAAAAAATTACCCTTTCCAGCGGCCCTCTGCTTCTCGAGATTCTTTTCACGAGCCATCTTGGACTTCTGGCCATTGCCTCCCCCCATGTCTGATACCGCAGGAAGGATGAAACCCTAAAGAACCTAATTTTTCTCTCAAGTTACAGAAGGAGGAACCCAAGGTATACACACCAACGGGGATATAAATGATCGAGGACCCGGATTCGACCCAACTTATGTTGTCCCACCAAACACGCTTCTTTTTTAAAAAAAAAAAAAAATGGGATAAATATATTTTTGCTGCCTGAAATAATCACGTTTTCTTGTTTTTGCCTCTTAATTTAATTTTTATGAATTTTTGTCCCCTACCATTTTACAATTTTTATTTTTCGTCCCAAAAAATATCCACCCAGGATTAAAAACAAAAGGTGATATATTTGTAGGAGTTAAAATAAGAATTATAAATTTGTAAGAATTTAAAATATAAAAATTACAAGAATTAAACATATAAAATAATATATATATATATAGGTACAAAAATCAAATTTTTAAATATTTATCATACTTTTTGTATCTACTTCTACGTTTATTAGGGTACACATATCGCATCTATGTGTACGCATTCTTTAAATATAAAGAATAATATGTTAGTAGGTGATAATAGTATAATGTTATTAAATTAATATATAAAATAAATTTATATTTATTAAAAATAAAATGAAATAAATAGAAAAATTAATGGTTAATGAATAAAAAAAGAAAAGAAAAATAATTTTATAAAAAATAAATAAAAATAACTGTTAATTTTAAAAAATTTAATAAATAATTATATTATAAAAATAAAATTGTCATTATGTAATATAGACATAAAGAGAAAAAAATTCTTTATACACTGTTATAAATATACTGTTTGTTGGCGTAGCCATTGAAACAAGATTAAAATTTCACCTCTGCATTAAATATTGATTTTAAATGAAATTAATTGTTATAAAGAGGACGGGGAGTACCCATCAATGATACCCATATTGATTTATATTAGTTTTGTTTGTTTACATATTAATGATGTAGGATAAATAAATAAATAAAAGAAAAACAAGGGTTTGTTGTTAGAGTTCAAAGTAAACGTTTTACCATCATTACACAATTGTAACTTTTTAAAAACTTTTATAATTGTTTTGTTTTCTATTTTTACAAGTATGTAATTTTTTATCTGATATTTTTGAAAATTTTATTTTGTTTTTAGTTCATATAAATATGTTATATTTAAATTTAGTATTTGATTAATCATAAAGTCATAACTGTTAATATGTTTCTTTTTTTTTTCTCGTTTTATGAAAAAAATCACACTATCAAACGGATACTGTAAAAACAGGTTTACATTCTATTATCTAAATAAAATATACAGATATAAAACAGAAAATTAGTAATTAGAAAATATCTGTCTTTTATATAAAGAGAAGTTTCCTATAAATTTCTTAACAGTGTTACTTTTTCTGTTTTCCATTGTTACGATAAAGTAGGCATTCAAGTTCTTTTCTTCGAAAAGAAACATTATTGTTCTTAAAGTCTTCTATCAAACAAATTCAAGATTTAGTTTCTAACTACAAACTAACTTTTATTGTTCCCTTAATATTTTACCGTTACAACACAGTCTTTCAAAATATTTTTTTATTATAAGTATAAAGTTACATTTAATACGTTTTTTTTTTTAAATGTCACTGATAATAGTTATATTGGATATAATTATGCTTTATGAAAAAAATATACATTTTGATTCAGGTTTAAATCAATAGTCAACCCTTTAATTAACCTAATTAGACATAAAAAGGTTTTGGTTCAATCATGACCAGGTTGAACTTAATATAATTAAAATTGAATAAAGTAAGTTATTATCGATCAAATTGGGTCATGTTTGGTTTGGGTTAAGATAAATCAACCCAAGTTTGATGAAAGTCAAGTTAATTAAAATTCAAGTCAATGTAAATTGAGGTGGATTCAAGTTCATTAAAATTGGTTTAGACTCATGTTGAATCAAGTTCAACGAGATTCACTTTGAATAGGGTTTGAGTTGAGTTGAAACAAAGAAAAAAAAGTCATATTAGACTAATTCAAATTGAACTCATGTTGAGTATAATCATTGAGTAAGAATCATGTTAAATAAAGTTGGATTAATCTCAAAAAAATAAAGCTGTATAAATTTAGAAATACAAACTACAAAGTCCAATATATAAATTTGAAAATGCGAAGAATTTTAAAATTTTACATTATGAAAAATACAAAGTAATTCATTTACTCTAACAGAAATTTATAATTTCAAAAGTTTTGCAAAATTTATTACTCAAACAACATATTTTGTCATATCACATTTTTAATTATTTGAAAAAATA
>Ga0099823_1006767_pt1 | contig 11604 bp, 9 predicted proteins | sample CowpearedBW_FD_76831 | JGI IMG/M metagenome (GOLD analysis project Ga0099823, IMG submission 76831) | Root nodule microbial communities of legume samples collected from California, USA - Cow pea red BW | ecosystem: Host-associated > Plants > Roots > Nodule | place: USA: California | collected... | reverse complement strand
TCAACATCCCAGACTACGATGCTCCTACTCATTTTGTGAAGCCTCTTGAGAGGAACACTAGGTACTTCTTCTATCTACCCTTGTGACCTTTTGAAAAATTAAAACTTGTGAGTGTGTTTGATTGTGAATAATGTGATATTCTTATTAGGTACGTGGATGCTGTTATGACCATACCAAAGGGCACTTTGTTTCCCATGTGTGGAATGAACCTGGCCTTTGATCGCGATCTCATAGGACCAGCAATGTACTTTGGTCTCATGGGTGATGGCCAGCCTATTGGACGCTACGATGACATGTGGGCTGGTTGGTGCTGCAAGGTACCAAATCTTTGTAATCAATTGATAGTTTCATTTGTATGAATATCATTGCATGAAAAGAACTGAGATATTTTGATGAATGATTGTTTAGGTAATCTGTGATCACTTGGGATTGGGAATCAAGACTGGTTTGCCTTATATCTATCACAGCAAGGCCAGCAACCCATTTGTGAACCTGAGGAAAGAGTACAAAGGCATATTCTGGCAAGAAGACATTATCCCATTTTTCCAGAGCATTGTTCTGCCAAAAGAAGCTACCACTGTTCAGAAGTGCTACATTGTGCTTGCCAAGCTAGTCAAGGAAAAGCTTTCCAAGGTAGATCCTTACTTTGACAAGTTGGCAGATGCCATGGTCACTTGGATTGAAGCTTGGGATGAACTTAACCCTGCTGGAGCATCACTGGCCAATGGCAAAAAATGAATCAGCTTTGGTTAACTGCATAACAGCCAGAAAACTTGCAACTCAAATTAATTATACTGTATTATTTTGTCTAGTATGTATTTTCAACTTAGCTGTTATTGTCCTCTTAAAATTTGCAGCACTATTAGCTGTAACTCTATCAGTAACTTTTGGTTTGAGCTTTTAGAAATAAGAAGCACATGTTATAGGGTGTTCTTTTCTTTTGATTATTGTTTGAAGGTTAGAGATCGGATGGACAGATATTGATGTATACCTTGTTTAATACTGAGTATAGATCCATAGTGATCAATTTTTAACCGATGAGATCAGAGCTTTGGATTTTTCTTTGGTACTTTATCTGCCACTTCAATACTGTCCTAACATCTATACCAATTTGAAATTGAAAAACATCAAAATCTATCAGGACTATGTGTTAGGATGGAGTGTTTATCACTAAACCAAAAACTATATCCATTACTCAGGCGCAATTCTTTTTACTTAAGAGTATAACAGCTCAAGCGTCACGATTCGATTGTGACCTGACCCACTTGATCTCTGTCAAACTCTTGACCTTAGTATTGATGTCAATTGTTAGGAACAAGGCAAGGCAATATAATGAACAACTAGATTGAGTTGAATGAGAACTTACAATCACTCAGAAGCACTGCTGGAAACTTCAGCCTAGAAGTTCCTTACACAAGCAACCACAATTTGCAAAATGAATGTCAATCAATTTGAAATTTATATCTGGTTGAAAACGATTTTGTTCTTGTATGTTACATGCACAAGCTAAAGGAAAAGATAAAAGAATGATTATACAAGTAAACTTTCATGCTACATTAACATCAAAAGTCAAAATCCCGCATTAGTGTGGCTGCCATACGAACATGGACATCACCATACATTTGGACGCTTCTAGATAATGGTTTTCATATGAAAGTTGTTACTGAAGCTGCAGAGCTGTTTTATTCTGGTTTTTTTTATTGGGTGGATACAACTTTGTAATTCCTTAAAATGTTGCTTCATTATTCGGTTAGCCATGGAAATTATTGCTTCAGGTAAATTGTGGTGGTCATGTTTGTACTTACTAACTGGTAAATTCATAAATTTTGTAATTCATTATTTCGGTTTCGCGTTTATACTGTAACAACTATCGATTTCATTGAAACAATTGTCTGTAACCTATGAAGTTAACCAGGGTATTTTTTTTACATCCTATAGAAATATCTACTCGTGCAGAATGTAAATTTTACATTCCAAATAAATACCCATTCAAAACGGAAGGACTTCAATCTACCAATATTAACTTTAATTGTTTTTTTAATTAATTACTTGTCTCAATATTTATATCATGTATATTTTTAATGGAAGTCTACAAATCGGAGAGTTTTAATTACATCACTTTTGGCTTATACAACTACAAGAATTCTTAATTTCGAATGCTAAGTTCTTAAAAGATTAAAGTTTTCAACGACAACCTGATCTTTTAGTTTCATTCATATTCTAAAATAGGTTATCAATGAATTGAATTATGTATATATCTATCAAGAGATCATGACAATAGTATTTCACTAGTAGAAGGATTGTTTTTCTTATATGAATATGGTGGTACCGGAAAAACATTTCTGTGGAGAATTTTATCGGTTGTTATTAGATTATGGGAAAGATTATTTTGAATATAGCTTTCCCGAATTTTCTAGAACAAACTTTACAAAAGACATACAATACCTTTTCCGAATAAGCATCTAACCAAATCTACCATTTTACACTTTCTCTCTTCTTCTTCCTTCTCCGTAAGAGTATAATAGCAATGCCAGTATGGAAGTACACTTAGTAATCATGGGAATGCAAGATGGAAAAGCCCTGTACTGCTTAATGCCCAAGCCCATTAACGATCCATAGACTACCATACCTTTTCTCTTTTGGATTCAATGTCCATTAAATCATACAAATCCCAACAAACAAAAATAGATAATTCTGCATGCAGTCAATCTTTGGAAATAAAAGTTTCAGATGACATTGTTATCGAACACCAGCATACACTAAACTGGAGAAAGAGAAAATAGTTACCAAGGTCTTTCAGGGGAATAAATACTACTAAAAAAACAATTTTTCTTTTTGAAATTTTTTTCTTAGAAAATACTTTGTTAATTTTATTATGAACAATGGTTTGAAATAATTTACTACCATTTTTACACAAAAATTTTTAAAATTTTTTTTTGTAAAAATACTTGCAAACTTTATAAAAAATAATTATTTGTTAATTAAAATTTATAGAAAAAATAATAAAAAAAAAGTCTTTTATTACAAAATATTATAACAAATTTGTAAGAAAAATTCAACAAAAGATTAAAAGTTCTAGTAGTGAAAGCAACCATTAAAACATCAACTACGTTGGAAATTCTAAATAAATTAAGAAAATATTCAACTGAATAAATTCCTAAATTCAATGCTACGAGCAACAAAGTGACACTACCAAACTAAGGTAAAACTATATCATATAGCCGTCTAATTCATTACTAAAAGTTATCATATTACAAAGAATTTTTTTTATAGATTTATTAAAAAAATGTAAGAAAAAACTTTTTTCTATTATTTTTACTAAAAATTTTAATTGACAAATAATTCATTCATGAGTAATTATTTCTAAGTATTTCTTACAAAATTTGTTGTGAAAATTGTTTTATGCAAAATATTTTGTAAAAAAATAGACAACAATTCCTTACAATTTTTTTATAACAAAATTTATAAGTATTTTCTAAAATATTTTTATAACAATTTTTGTAGTAGTATTACATAAAATATTAAAAAATGGACCTTCTTCAACAAGCAAACATGGGAGTGAACGTTGTCTAATTGAAAGAATGAAAGTATCACCGGCTAAATAGTATATTTTAATTTTTAGTTAAAAACAAACGAGTTTAAATGTAAAAGAAAATATTACCCACGAATTCAATGTAAATTCATCTTTGCATTACATTATATTAACAAATGAAATTATTTGGCGATATAAAGTTCCTAAGAAATATATGTAGTTTTTTTTTTTCAAATTTTCTAAAGACAGTTCACAGGAATTTTTTCCACTTTGAAATCAGATTCTTGTACAATTCTTTTTCTTTAATAAAGTGATTAAGGGTTTAATTGTACGCGGGGTAAATTTTCCTTAATCTGAATTTTAATGTATTTAAATTCACATCAAACTCTATCCATATTGAAACGTATTCATTCTCATATACTGAATTTTATAACATTTATTTGCTTATAATTTTATATTGTTCCTAATGTTTATAATACGTTGCATGTATAGAGGGTTGAGTAACATTGCTAACGACCCTGTCGGTTTTCAATGCAAGACTCGTATTAGTTTGTATTAATAAGGGGGCAAAAAACAGATATTTCATATAAAAAACTTCATGAACAACTCTTAAGGGACAAAAGAGTAGACAAATTAGTATCTGAGTGATAAATTTTTCTGTTCTAGGCTTGAAGCAATCAAGGTTTTGTGAAGATGCATGCAGCAGATAGAGTGTCCTTTTGACTAGAAAGGAACTCACTACCTAGTCTCTACTTAGCTTGCTTGCTTCAAACTCATGTCTCTGGTTCAAAGCAAGACCATAAAGAATCGTTCACAAAATTAGTTGGCAAGGTCTAAAGAAGTGACATATGTTACCTAATACAATGATCAAGTTGTGGACACAACATAGTACCACGTTTTCATCTCATCCCTCACTTGTTCAACACTTATCTTCCAATCATTCTTGCTAAAAAAAGGTTCAAAAAAAATGGGAAGATGCCACAGATACAAAAGAAAATTATACACACTGTTACTACTGCCATATTCATTTGGATGTAATTGAATGCCTAAATGAAAATGTTTAGACCAGATCAAACTTCAAAAAAGGGTAAAGGGGTGTTGAAATGTAGCATTACCAGGCTTATTTTAGACAGACTTATAATGTTTTTTCAATAAATCATCAATATGGTGTTGAAATGTTATTGTAATTTCCTGAATACTCTTTAAATGGATAAATTTATGTAAGTAGCTCTTAAAAGTATTGAGCATTAACATCAAATTAATCTCTGATTAACATCGGTTACTAATATTGAGGGACTAATATCATTTTGGACTGATACACACTTTTCTGTAAAAATTGATGTGTAGGGAATAAGGGGTATACTGGTAAGTTTATGGTGTGGTGAGGCTAAGCCATCAGAGAAGAAATGAGCCTTCAAACACAACGGTTGACGTGTAATGTTCACTCTTGTATCTCCCGCCTATTCTAGTCAGTGGCCGTTGCTTTAAGAAATGGGAAGTTCAAAAGGAAATCTCACGGCTCAGACAATGATAGAAATATAAATGTTAAGGTAACCAACAACCATTAGGTGAGCCATCACTTAGAACCCCAAACATATTCCCTTCAGAGCTCTTTTTCTACAATATTACACATCCAATTCCATACCATTCAGCTCACAATACTCCAATCTCACTGAAAAAAGTTGCTCACTCTCAGCACCACTCTCATCATATAGTTGATAACATCAGGGAATGAGGCTTTTCATATCAGCTGCATGTGTTCTTGTGCTATTCTCTTGTACAGGTCAGATAACAAGTTAGTTACCCTTTATGCTGAACTTGCTTCACTTTCATTTGCATTTCACACACATTCAACTGATTTGTTCATGTTCTTATTGTAGCTGCGTATGATCCTTTGGATCCAAATGGAAACGTAACGATCAAATGGGATGTTGTGTCTTGGACACCAGATGGCTATGTAGTAAGTAATACTAACTGAATTGATTTCACGTTGGATTTTCCTTAATCACCTTAAAATCCTAATTAACATGATTTTAAGTCAATTTTTCATCTGTTTGATTTCATTTGACGAGTTGATTCGTAGTCTATTTAGATCAAAATCATATTTTGCCATTACTCATCCAGGAAAACACCTAGATAGAAAGGCCACAGTATAGTCATCTAGCATTGCAACTTATTTCAGAGAGTAAAATGAGTGTAACTAAGTTGAAAAGTAACTTTTCATTTAATGAAATCTCCTGTTTCTGTGTATTGCATTTTTTTACCAGGCAGTGGTAACAATGAGCAATTTCCAAATGTTTCGGCACATCATGAATCCGGGGTGGACCTTGTCGTGGTCATGGGCAAAGAAGGAAGTAATATGGTCCATGGTAGGAGCTCAAACAACAGAGCAAGGAGACTGTTCTAAGTTCAAAGGCAATGTACCTCACTGCTGCAAGAAAACTCCCACAGTTGTAGACTTGCTCCCTGGTGTACCTTACAATCAACAATTCTCAAACTGTTGCAAGGGTGGAGTGGTTGCAGCATGGGGCCAAGACCCTTCATCAGCAGTTTCATCCTTCCAAGTCAGTGTTGGGTTAGCCGGCACTTCAAACAAGACTGTTAAACTTCCCAAGAACTTCACTCTCTTGGGTCCAGGACCAGGCTACACTTGTGGTCCTGCCAAGGTTGTTCCTTCCACCGTTTTCCTTACACCAGACAAGCGCCGCAAAACTCAAGCACTAAGTTAGTTCTCCAACTTTGCGACATCAATTTCCCGTTCATATTCAATTCAATTGTTTCCTTAGTTTCTTTTGTTTTACATCATGCAGTGACATGGAATGTTACTTGCACATACTCACAATTTCTGGCAAGAAAGAACCCAGGTTGCTGTGTATCTTTGTCATCCTTTTACAACGAGACCATTACCCCTTGTCCCTCTTGTGCATGTGGATGCCAGAACAAGAGGAACTGTGTCAAGTAAAGTCTGATTTTCAAAACAATTAATGACCTCTTAATATCCCACAACTAGAATCATTCTCTTACATGTTGCTATGGTATGCAGGAGTGACTCTAAACGTATCAACATGGTGGGGATTCACACTCCAAAGAAAGACAATGAACCATTGCTTCAGTGCACTCATCATATGTGCCCAATAAGAGTACACTGGCACGTGAAGCTCAACTACAAGGACTATTGGCGAGTCAAGGTTGCCGTAACAAATTTCAACTACAGGATGAACTACTCCCTCTGGACTCTTGCTGTTCAGCATCCAAATCTTAACAATGTCACCCAAGTTTTCAGCTTTGATTACAAGCCTCTACTTCCATACGAGTCCATAAGTGAGTGGCAACAAATAAATCTTTTTAGTGTGTTTTATAAGTCAAATCAATAACCTTTAAGAATGAGTGCTAATATGTATTATCTTATGTGCAGATGATACTGGTATGTTCTATGGAATGAAATACTTTAACGATCTATTGATGGAAGCTGGACCGACAGGGAATGTTCAGTCAGAAATTCTTCTTCAGAAAGATAAGGATACATTCACACTCAAGCAGGGGTGGGCATTTCCTCGCAAGGTCTACTTTAATGGCGAAGAATGCATGCTGCCACCGCCCGATACCTACCCGATCCTCCCTAACTCTGCCCCTGTGAACCTATTGAACTTCCCAGTATTCATTTTCACAATGCTTGTCATGCTAGCTGTTTGGTGAACAAGCACATAAGCGAGATACAATTGTTTTCTATGAAATTTTGAAGCCAAGTTTTCTTACACCCACATAACGTGCATCAGGTATGAAGATTCTATAGGAATTGTTTGAAAACAACAAACTAAACTCATGAATTTGTGAGCCGAGCCATAAGCGCTGATCGGGTGCTGAATAGAGAATATAATTCCATGCAATGATTTTGTTTGAATCGTGTAAATGCTTATATGGCAATGCTGTAATGGATATTGGATCCCACTTCCTTTTATTCAGGTTCTGTTTAGACCACATCGTGTATGATACAAAATATAGTTTTATTCTGTGTAGGAAACTGTAAGTAAAAGACCACTATCATTTCAAACCCACATATGATTCATCGAGTCTATATTTTTCATGTGACATGTTGGTGTGTATATTTATTATAATTACAGTTACATCAAAATAACGATACATACATCATTGAATTACAACAAACACGAACAAAAAACAAGTTCTACCACCAATGTGCTGAACCCTCGGTAATAAACCATAGGACACGTGAAGCTTATCTTGAGTTGCCACTAGATGTCATTCTCGTTCCTCCCTCACATGCTTCAAATGACAAATTGACATCACAATTTAGTCAAAACTGATCTGATTGAAATTTTTTTGTTACAAGGCTAAGTGTACCACAGATTGGAACTTTATGCATGGGCATAAAATACCAAGGCTACCAAAGAAGCTATCACTACGGCAAACAAAGAAACCTCTGGCCGAGAACCAGCATTAGGTAACCAGGGATAAGCATCAGGTGGTGGCATGACACAGTTGTCACCGTTGAAGTAGATCCTTCGAGGAAAAGCCCATCCCTTATCAAAAGTAAAAGTTGCTTTATCCTTTCGGAAGAGTAGCTCGGATTGAACATTGCCATTAGGACCAGCTTGGTTGAGAAAATCGTTATAGAACTTAACTCCCCATAGCATTGCTGTATCATCTGTAAAAGGGAACTTAAAAATCAGTACTTGCCTTCAAGTTTATGAAAAAAAGTAGTAAAAGTTTGATGCTTTATTTCTAAACAAGTTGCCTCACTTACTTATTGAACCGTAAGGGGTCAATGACTTGTAGTTGAAACTGAATAGCTGAGTCAAATTGTCAAAGTTTGGATGTTGAACAACCATGTTCCACTCAGAATAGTTCATCCTGTAATTAAAATTAGTAATAGTAACCTTTACACGCCAGTACTCCTTGTAGTTTAGCTTAACATGCCAGTGGATTCGGACGGGACACATATGACTAGTACACTGAACCAAAGGTGAAAAGTTATTCTTCCCAGAGCCAGAAACAACCGATGCCAAATGTGGGGTATTTGGACTGTAAACACAGAGAAAGGAAATATATGAGTGTACACAACTTAGTGGCTAGAAGGAAATGAAAATTCACTTAGCGGTGGAAACTTACTTCACACAGCTTCCTGACAGAGATGAGTTACCCTGGCAACCACATGCACATGTTGGGCACGGCACAATAGTATCATTATAGAAAGATGAAAGTGAGACACAGCAAGAGGGAGTTTTCTGAGCTAGAAATTGTGAGTATGTGCATGTCACATTCCATGTCACTGCAATAAACAAGAGTGATGTTAATAATGTAGTTACTTATGACAACTGTAAGCTTCAATTAGTTCTAACTTTAAGAGAATTATTAACATTAGTCTCAGATTTTGTTACCAACAAAACCTACATCTGGTGGGTAACACTGTTGAAGGTTGGAAGGAGGCATCATAAAGATAAATAGTCATATTGGCAACAGTGAAAATGACATTAAAAAAAGTCCTACAACTTACTCAGTGCTTGGGTAACTCTCCTTTTATCTGCTTGAATGAATTGGGTGGGTTTCACAATCTTGGCTGGACCACAAGTATAACCTGGTCCTGGTGCATTCAGGGTAAAGTTTTTCGGGACTTTGACAGTTTTGTTTGTGGTTCCAGCTCTACCAACACTAACTTGAAATGATGAAACTGCATTGGTAGGATCCTGCACCCAAGAACTGAGCACCCCACCTTTGCAGCAATTTGCAATTTGTTGATTGTATGGTGTTCCAGGAAGCAAATCCACAACCGTCGGATCTTTCTTACAGCAATGTGGAATACCTCCCTTAAATTTTGAACAATCACCTTGTTCCGTGGTCTGCCCTCCCATCATGCTCCATATTACCTCCTTTTTTGCCCATGTCCATCCTAGTGACCAGCCAGGTGAAGCAATATGACGATATTGTTGGAAATTGTTCATTGTAACAACAGCCTGCACATTCAGTGGTATCTTAGATATAAGCAAAGTCACTTTAAATGTCTATAATCACTACTTTAAATAAATTCATCTGTATAATTGAGTTATCAACCTTATTCATTAATTAAAACTTCAATGGTAAAAGAACACTAACAGAAGATAGTTGTAACACGGCCCATAATTGTGACAGGAAATTCAAACCATGTCAGGTTTCTAGTTGAAATGAAATTACTTTTTATCCAAACCTCTATATTATCCAAGAATTGATATATTACATGAGATGCAGCTGACAAGAACATGCGTATGCATCACAAAAGATGGTAAGCCACCAGTAGAAAGAAAAGGAGCAAATCCATGCATAATGCATAACAACAGTTTTGCTTCTCATATTAATGGTTGTTATTGTAAAAGAGTATACTTACGACATATCCATCAGGGGTCCAACTTATAATGTCCCATTTGATTGTGATATTCCCATTTGGGTCAAGCGGATCATAAGCATCTGAAAGATAAACATCCAACAGCAAGAGGAAAGTAATTAGAAGGAAAGGAAAGAAAACAAAGTAAATGTTGATCCTCTGAAAATCCCTATAGTATACTACAAAGTACACACAGTAGAAATGATTACACACACAATTGCCATAATTGCTCAAGCAGTCACAAAAATAACAAAGCAAATACATTGTTGAAGTCAACGGGGTGAAGTTATAGTTTTTTTATCAGTACATATTTTAGCATGTATGATTCATAATTCCATCGTTTAAACCGGAAGATATCTGGGATCTAAAATGCATGGACCTTTATACATGAATTATTCCATATACAGCCAAAACTGATCAGCACCGGTGACTGCCTACTCAAATCCTCATGCAGAGTATACCTAATTACAGGGTTCTTAGGCACAAATCTCGTGGAAGCAATCATAATTTCAACTTAAAACTATCACAAACGACAACAGGTAAAGAAAAAAAAAAAGAACAGAAAAAAAGACAAACCATGAACTTACTTCTCACTTGACTCAACAAAAATTCAAATGCGAAATCAAATTTAATCAAAAGATAGTCAGAACACAATTTTCATTAAGTTCCCTGTTAAAAATGTAAATCTTTATAGTAACAAAACAATCAAACAGCGTATTTTCTGCATAAAACATTTGGTCCCAACAAGATTACCCTTCAAGGTTAATAAATGATCAAAATTTTCCACAACAGGACAAAACCCACTTTCTTTATCAAATTCAAAGGGCAAAGGCAGCATCTTTCCAAACTCACAAGCCTTCATTTAAAGAACCAAAAGGGCGTAATGTCCACGCAGCATAAAATGAAGACCCCCAGAGAATGGAAAATGCTAGGCAGCTAATGAAAACTGAACAAAGTCACAGAACCAATGAAAATTCCAAGACACAGAGAAGGAAAAAAGAGAAGAAAAAATAAAAGAAAAAACAGTAATGGGGTGAACCTGTTGAAGTGAAGGAAGTGCAATACAGCAGAACCAAGAGCAATATGCAAGGAGTTGCTTTTGGTAACAGAGAGAAACCCATTTTGGATGCCACAAGAGGTGAGTGGTCTGAGTTCTTGCCTGAACAGTTCAAGATCTGTGACAGAGAAGACTAGAAATAAAGAAAAAGAAGAAAAGGAAGAGAGAGAGAGAGAGTGAAGAAAAGAAAGTGAGAGAGTGGAAAAAATAATCGGCAGAAACTGACTATTTAGTTTGTCCCAGTTGGCTCATCATCTTGTGTTTAAGAAAGGTATATATGCAAATTGTTATCTATAAAAAACTATGCAAGTACCTAAACTCATTATTGACGGTGTTCTAAAATAAAGTAGAACTTTTGCTTTTTGTACATACAAAAAAATTATAAAAAAAAAGGTTTTTTCTTGCAAATTTGTGATGATAAACTTTCACCTTTTACAGAAACTAGAGATTGTCATGTGAAACAAAATGGGTTTTGATTTTCCGCACAAGATAATAATGAGAGAAGCTTGTTATACTCTGCAAAAGCTATGGTAAAAGAGCCATATGATTAGTGTATGATGAGAACAATCCAATTACCTAGGATGTAGAAAATAAAAAAGTCAATTAAGTATATACAATACTGTATAGCACGATTGTTTTTTA
>Ga0099823_1006761_pt1 | contig 11611 bp, 13 predicted proteins | sample CowpearedBW_FD_76831 | JGI IMG/M metagenome (GOLD analysis project Ga0099823, IMG submission 76831) | Root nodule microbial communities of legume samples collected from California, USA - Cow pea red BW | ecosystem: Host-associated > Plants > Roots > Nodule | place: USA: California | collected... | reverse complement strand
GGTGTTGCGGATGAGGGTAGGCATTAGTATGTCACGCTGTTCTTGTTGAAGGCCGGCGCCCAGTTTAAGTGTGCATCCATGGGGAGTTCCAAGGGTATAGTTTCATCGACTGGCTCAAGGCGTGCATCGCGGCCTACTCTAGGGTTTAAGTCATCCCCATATAAGGCTATGTTAGAGTTGGAAGGGTGCTCAATGTTGTGTGTTTGGAGGATGTGTAGTTGTGGATGTAGGCTGGCCATGTAACATTGGCGTGCGAGCCGTTGGTCGCCGTGAATGGTAAGAATGTCACTAGATGGGGAGGGGAATTTCATGGACAAGTGTGGCATAGATACGACAACACCTATGACGTTGAGGGATGGTCGGCCGAGGAGGACATTGTATGATGTAGGCACGTCTACGACAAGGAAACAAATGGGGATGGTTTTGGTTTGAGTGTCATCGTGAAAAACGATGTGGAGATCGATGTACCTGCGAGTGGAGACCTTCTCCCCGAAGAAGCAGTATATAGGTTCATCATAGGGGACCATGGTAGTGGTACCAAGTTGTAGTTTCTGGTATGTCGTCCAATATAGGATGTTAACTAAACTACCTTGGTCGATAAGAACTTTCTTGACCGCGTAGTTTTTGAGTTCGACCGTGATGACCATTGGGTCATTCTGCTGGTGATCGACGCCATGGAAATCATCGTCTGTAAAGGTAATGGGAGGCATGCAGCGTCTATGGTGGGAGTGGGTTATGTGGTTAATGGACTGGAGTTGGCGGAGATGTTTCTTTCGGGATGAGGAGGTGGACCCGCCACTAGCAAAGCTGCTAGAGATGATGTTGATTATGCCGCGTAGTGGGGGATCTGTTCGGGCAACATCAGTGCGAACAGGTTGGGGGTCATGGCTCGTAGGTTGGGTGGAACGTCTGTCACAACGCGAATCATGGGGAGGGTATCGGTGATCGGATCGGGAAGGATGTGGGTGGTCATCTCTGTGGATGAAGCCACGGAAATGGCCAGCACGAACCAATTCTTTGATCTTGTCTTAGAGTGCTTTGCATTCGTCTCTAGTGTGGCCATTGTTTCAGTGATATCAGTCGTATTTGGTCATGTCTGCGTTGGGAGGGTTGGATGTTTTGCGAGGTGGTGGGATGAGGTCGGGTTGAAGAGCTTCATCAAGAAGGCGGGATTTGGGGACATTTAGGGGTGCATATCTGGTGAAGCGAGGTTGTCGAGGTTCTTTGGGTCTAGGATCAGGCCGTGAGGGTGGTTTGGGGGGGTGGCAGTGGAGGATGTATAATCATTACAAAACTTCGTGTGGAGGGTTTGCATCTCTTCCATGCGGATGTAGTCTGCAGCATGGAGCTTCAGTTCGTGCATGGATGTGGGTGGGTGTAGGTAGACGTTGTTAGCGAAGGGGCCAGGTTTGAGGGTAAGGGCCATACATTGCAGTATCATCTCTTGGTTGAGGTGAGGTGTGCGGAAGGCAGCCTTGCAGAAATGGTCGATGAAGGTCTGCAACCGTCTCATCTTGTTCCTGTCTGACGCCAAGGAGAGAGAGGGTTGTGGTTTGATGTGGACGGCTGCTAGCGAAATAAGTAGTGAACATATGGGAGAGGGTGTCAAAGCAGTCAATGGAATATAGTGGTAGAGTAGTGAACCATTCGAGTGCGGGGCCTTTAAGGGTGGTTGGAAAGGCTTTGCAGAAAACAGCATCATGGGATGTATAGAGGGTGACATGTGTTATGTACACTTTGAGGTGCTCGTCTGGATCAGTGTCGCCTGCATAACGGTCCAACGTGAAAGGTTCTCACTGGGCAAAGAAAGGGATGTTGGCAATGAAATCGTAAAAGGGTGGTGGTGCCTAGGTGGTTGGGGTGGTAACATGTGAGGTGGAATAGGATGGTGGATGGGGGTGGGAAAGGTGGACCGATATTTTCTAAATATTTTTTTATACTGAACATAAAATAAAATCTGCCTCTTTTAATTATAGTTTCCTCTTGTATTTTTTTTATATCTCACATAATTACTATTATTCATGGAAGAGGGTATAATAGTGGGAGAATTAAATTTTATAAATAATATCTTATGTTTTATTTTTATTATCACTTTATTACGTAACAAAATCATGTCATATTATATCTAATTTAATACTATTTTTTCAATCTTTGTATTTCTTTCTTCAAATATTTTTTAATAGTTTTAAATATATAGTGTTTTAACTAAATTTATATTTTATTTAAATTTAAAAATATTGTAAATATATAAAATACTCTTTACTTACAAATAAATGTTAATTTCAAACTATTGTACATGAATAAATATCACAAAAAATACCTTAACTTAATTTGTTATTAATATACTTGTTAAGTTTATTAGCAAAACAATAAAAAAAAATTAACAAAAAATTCAACAATTTAAATTGATGTAATAATTTATTAACAATTGAAATGATGAAGTATATTTCGGTTAAAAAATAGTACAATTTGGTTCAAAATTAGTGTGGTTTAGTTAAAAAACGGTTCAAAAATAGTGTAGTTCAGTTTAAAAATAATGCAGTTCAGTTTAAAAATAGTGCAATTTGTACAACAATTTAGTTTATAATAGTTCAGTTCATATTATAGTGTAGTGCAGTTCGTCTGAACTGCTTTCCAGTTCAGTGCAGTTCAGACGAACTATTTTTTAGTTTAGTGTAGTTTTTAATGGTTCATTGCAGTTCAGTATACTTTGCCCAATCCTACCAATATCCATAAGCAATGGTCTAACTCAGAAAAATATCATAGGTACATACAATAAGGTGGTGCCTTGAGATTTATGTTAGAAACTAAAAGCTAATTAAAAATTAAACGGTAACATGGCTATATAAACACCACACACAATCCTGAATACACGACAAAAAACACTTTCAAACATTTCACTAACCAACCTAAAGTAGTTATTTAGTCACCATGGTTGCAACATATCAGATATGGTGTTTTCAAAGCACTTTTCAAACATTTCACTAACCAACCTAAAGCACTTTTCAAACATTTCACTAACCAACCTAAAGCACTTTTCAAACATTGGCATGGGATTCCTGGCTTTTCAAGAGTAATGTCGCACTCTACAAGATGCCTCCATGTACGAGAGGCATGAGGAATTGATGGCTCATCATGGAAAAGTGTACAAAGACTCCCATGACAGGGAAAAGAGTTTCAGGATATTCAAGGAAAATGTGAATTACATTGAAGCCTTCAACAATGCTGCCCATAAACATGACAAGTTAGCCATCAATCACTTTGCAGACCTCACCAACGAGGAGTTCATAACTTTAAGAAATAAGTTCAAGGAGCATGTGTGCTCCTCAATAACAAAAACAACCACTTTTAAGTATGAAAATGTCATTGTAGTGCCATCCACTAGGGACTCACTACTAAAAAACTTATATTTTCTGTCAATTTTGTTTTGAAATAATTTTTGTAGAAAATACTTGTAATATTTGTTATGAAAAAAAATTTGCATGAAATTGCTACCAATTGTTTTTGCAAAATATTTTGTATAAAACATTTTTCACAACAAATTTTATACGAAATACTTACGAATTTTATAATTCTGTAGGAAATAATTACGTACAAAAGAATTACCTACCAATTAAGATTCCTACAAAAAATAGCAGGAAAAAGTCCTTTCATGCAAATTTTTTTAACAAATTTGCAAGAAAAATCTCATGTAATATGAAAATTTTTAATAGTGACCGGAGGCCAAAGGGTGCAGTGACACCAGTCAAGGACCAAAGCTAATGTGGTAAGTGTTTCATTACTCATTGACATTTTTAAGTAAACTTAAATAGGATCATTATCTAACTATTAATTCACCTTGTGCAGGATGCTGCTAGGCATTTTCTGTTGTTGCAACAACTAAAGGAATTCACAAACTGAGTACTGGAAAATTGAGCATGTCCGTGCCAACATTGAGAAGGCATTGCAAAAAGCTTTGTCAATCAACCAATCTATGTTGCCATCGATGCTAGTGGCTCTAACTATCAATTTTACAAAATAGGTGTTTTCACTGGTTCTTGTGAAACCTATTTGGATCATGGTGTGACTGTTGTGGGATATGGTGTTAGTGATGATGGAAGTGAGTATTGGTTGGTTAAGAACACTACTAAAAATTCTCATATTACATGGGAATTTTCTTGCAAATTTGTTAAAAAAAATTGCAAGAAAAGACATTTTTCTGCTATTTTTTCTAAGAATTTTAATTGGCAGGTAATTCCTCTGTGGGTAATTATTTCCTACAAAATTATAAAATTCGCAAGTATTTCCTACAAAATTTGTTGCAAAAAGTGTTTTATACAAAATATTTTGCAAAAAAAATGGGGCAATTTCCTGCAAATTTTTTTTCATAACAAAATTTATAAGTATTTCCTACATAAAAAATTTCAAAACAGAATTGGCAAGAAATATGAGTTTGTTTATTAGTGGAACTCATGGGGAACCGAGTGGCGTGAAGAAGGGTACATTAGGATGCAAAGGGGTGTGGGTGCTGTTGAAGGACTTTGTGGAATTGTTATGATGGCATCTTAACCCTAGTGCTTACATGTCAAACTTGATTCTACTGTATCTTAAACTTTGCAATACTTAAAATACATTTAGTAATTATTTTGCTAGAATTTGTCAGCTACATGCATTACAATTTCTATGGTTAACTTTGCATATTCTCTAAAGCAAATACTTCGTAATTATCAACACAATATCATTTTTTCTTTTATATCTTCAGTTGCGTATTTTTTCTCTATTTTCAAAAGATATGAAAACATTATTTGATTGGTTTACATATTGTAAAAAATATAGCTGATTAAACTTGCTCAAGTTTAAACTTCTCAGAACATAAAATTAAGTGGTCTTTTTTTATAAATATAGTGACACAAACACCAATATTGAGGCAATACACTGAGAATATATCACCTTCCATGGAACCCTATACGACTGAAGTTGCGTTAAGGATTGAAATAGAAGATAATTATATATTAGGAATAAATCTTATGAATGGTAAACGGGTTAGTTTAATACGATTTGGCATATGTTAGCTTGTCTTGTCCACCTTTGACCTCCGAGTTGGACGAGCTAGACGTGGTGGATCAAAGTAGAGTGACAAAACCGTAATCGTGATCCCCTTTTATCATTTTTGATATCTCTAACCTTGTGTTTGGATGAAGAATTTCAAAAATGCTTTGGATAAAGCATTTTAACAATGCTAAGAAATTGAAATGCATTGTATTTGAATTGCTTGCAATTAAATTCCCTTCATTTTCTAAATAACTTGTTTGGATAAAGAAATTAAAATACCTTACATTTTAATTTCTTGTTTGGATAAAATAATTAAATTTCTTGTGTGATAAAATTTCATTTTAACAATATTTATTTTAGGCTTAATTATTTTTTGAATTCATGATAAATTTGGAAACAGGCTCGACAACCCAAATGGGTTGGGCCAACCCGACGACTCAGACGGACCAGGAAAATCAGACGGGCTAGGTTGGGTCGGCCCGACGATCCAAACAAGCCTGATTAGCCTAACGGCCAATACAAGCCAGTCATAACTGTCAAGTTCGTTGACCCAATCCGAACCAACCCGTCTAGGTCGTTCACTCGGCTTTGGCCCCACTAGGTCATTGGGCCTGCCGATCGATATAGGTTATCGTGCCCGTTTGTGTAATCGGACACACTTGGCAAGTCTGTATCGTCAGGCAAGCTCGACCTGGCAAGATCATCAAGCCGGTCGGTATCGCCGTGTCATCGGACTGGTCGGGCTCGTCTAGGTCATCGGATCGGTCGGGCCCGACTAGGTAATCGGGCCGATCAGGCCTGTCAGGTTAACAGGTCAGTTGGCCTGCCAAAGCCGTGTGGGTCGCTTGACACCTCTAGGTTGAGCTTGCACGTCTTGCTTGCGCCATCAAACCCGCTGACTCGTCTTGCTTGTTAGGTCGGTTCAGCCTATATCTGTCTTTGAGCCCACCAACTCATCTAGGTCGTTAGTCCCATTTGGATCGTCGGGCCCGCTCGACCCGTTTATGTTGTCGGGCTAGCTAGTTTATATGGGTCATTGGGCCAACCTGACACATCTTGGTCGTCGGGCCGTCAGGCAGTGTGGGTTGTCAAGCTTGATTGACCTGTTTGAGTTGTCAAGCCCGCTTGACCCGTATGTGTCATCAGGTCACCCTAGTACGTTTGGGTCGTTAGGCCGATTCGATCCGTTTGGATCATCTGGCCAACCTAGCTTGTCATGCTTGTCTGGTTTATCGAGTCCGTTTGGGATTAAGTCTAGAGTGTGAGGTTGAGTGAGAAGAATTTCAAATTCCACCTTTTTTTAAGGATATTTTAATTTCTTATAATTTATCTAATTGAAATACTTCAAAAAAAATGAATGCATTTTAAATGCTTTTTAATTTCTTTTTCGAAACAAAGCATTTCATTACAAATAATTTCAAATTCTCCAAATAAATGAATCACCCTCTTGAATTGCCTCATCCAACCATAAAGGTTGAACCAGTGATGTACATGTAGTTCAAAATTTCTTACATTTTGTTGCAGACAATACAATATTAGTGACACTGGATAATTAACACAAACATTAAGAATTAATACTAGTTTTATAAATTTTCTAGAAATATATATATATATATATATATATATATATATATATATATATATTCTATTTTTTAATATTGTGATTTTTTTTCTAATATGGACATGGGGATTCCATCAATATGAGAGATATTAGTTGCTTTACGGGTTTTTTTTTCGTACTAGGCAATTCAGTCGGCCTAACTACGAACTAGGCAAGTTTTTAAAAAATTATGGAGGTAGGCAAATTGTTCTGCCCCCAAACGATTTCTCAAAAGGGTATGAAGGCAGAAAATATGATAATGGCATAATATTTTTTTAATATTGACATACAAGATAGAAGAATAGAAAATTGAAAAGTAAAGATATTGAAATTAAAAAGGAACGTAATTCATTGGCGAAATGGGAATTGGTCCTTATGATGACCCTCAGTGCGACAATAAGAACACTTTTTCGGTTTATCTGGAATTAGTTTATCCATTTCTTTATGGATCCTTGTCGTTGTTGGTCGTCTAGAAGCCTTGCGCCTAGTTTGAGGGCATGGAATGAAATTTGGACTTGTATATGTTGACCAATAGTCCTCATTTCCCAGTGGGTGGAATTGGACTTGATAATCCTTATTTATGTATTCAAAGCTATAAATAGGATCGATAAAATTTGTAATTGGCATATGAGCAAAACAACAAACAGCTATGACGTGATGACAGGAAGGCAACTAGCTTGGAAGTGACCACAACCACACCACCAATCATTTAATTAGACAGTGAATGAGATTGGTTTTGGCCCATATTGATGGGGTGTCAATATCTCTTGCACCTCGAATTTTGAATTATCTCGATTGTAGCATTGAACATGACAATATGCGGATTTTTGGTGATTTTGTTGGAATAGGGCAGTAATGTGTTCTAGATACTGATGACCTACTCTTAACATATAGTCTACCTTCAAGCCACATTCAACAAACCACACATTTGTGTTTTCAATTTTTTTTAGCAGTGCACAAATAAGTAATGAGCGAGCCCCCTTAAGCACGAAGTTCATGCACTATGTCAAGTTTGTTGTCATGTGGGTGTACCTCTGCCCCCCATCATAAGCTTGATACTACTTGTGTAAGGGAATTTTATCTATGCAAGCCACTGCTTATGGGAATTAGGACCTCATAGGTGAATGTTTTGCTTGGACAGTAGGTTGTTTGACTTCGTAAGCTGTGAAAAAGAAATCACATATTAAATTAAATAATATTTAGTTTGAAGGAAAAATTTTATTCATATGGAATGCATGGTTAGGAAAATGTAGTACCCAATTCAATGAAATCTTTCTTTAGATATGCATTTTTGAACATGTTGTTGAAGTTAGAAGCCAGATGATGTATGCAGTAGATGGAGGGAGGATTGTCTAATTCCCAATCAACTTCTTTTGAGCGTATGGCTAACAAAATGCCCTTGCCCCTATTAGTAATGAGGCATAGATTTGGTTGAGGAGTTACATGTTCTCGTAGTAGTTGAAAGAACCAAATCACTGTCTCCTTTGTCTCACCTTTGACTATTTCAAATGCCAAAGTAAATACGTTTCTATTTCCATCCTGAGCAATTGTAGTTAGCAAGGTCGCATGGTATCTACCTGTTAAAAATGTTCCATCTACTTGAACAATAGGTTTACAATACTTAAAGCCTTCAATGCATGGTCCAAATGCTCAGAAGCAACATTCCATAATGTATCTGGATGTCCAATCTTCACCATTAACATTAATTGGAGGACTGAAAAGTTGGAAAATTGTCCCAGGATTAGTGTGTTGGGTAGCTTGTAACGATCTGGAAACTTCATTATAAGATTGGTCTCAATCGCCATACTTGATGACAATTGCTTTCTCCTTTTCTATCCATGCTCTTCTATATGTCACGGTATATTCATAACAACTTTTGACGTCTACCACCAAGCTTTTAATGTGAATGCTTGTGTTCGTCCTGACTAAATGGAAAACAATCGAAGGAATTTAAGTCTAATTCAGATTGCAGTGATCTTGAGAAATTAATGTTGAGAAACATGTATGTCAGTCGTTAATGGACATGATTTCCCAATGATGTCTGATTTTGTTGTAAGCAACCCTCAAACGCCATTGACATCCATTGTTGTAATTGATGCATCGTGCCACGTAAAGATGGGCTTTCGATTCGACAACATTGAAGTTGTATCCAGTGGTGATGTGATAGTGTTTTATTGTAGATACTGTTGCCTATTTTGAATTGAAGTGTAACATCCCAATTTTTGGGATGTCATGGAAAGTTAGAAAATGAACGCGATTGGCGTAAACAGATTATCATTGAAAATGTACTAAAAAAACCTTTAATTTGATTTAAATTACACAGTTCAAATAGTCCATTTGTTTAAAAAAATTCAAATAACAATTTCGAATAAAAGAAAATTATATAGTCTTCGGTATCTTATTTAAAACAACTAAATAAATTATAAAAACTCATGAGTTCACCCCAGCCTCTCGTATAACAGCATCTACATTATCATCTCCTGTATAACACACACGTTATACGATCAGCGCACGTACAACAAACACACAAACAAACAAATAGGAGTAAGTTAACCATAAAAACAATGATGCATAAAAGAAAATCGTAAATAAAATATCACAAATAATACTCAACATCACATTCAAGTAACACTTAAGCATTATGATCACAATCAAACTTGGTTTTGAACACACAACTCCCAAAATCCAAACAACCATACCAAACCAAACAGACTATCACATTCATCTAGAATCCTTAAACATAGTAATCATGATCAAGCTTTTGTTTTCCGCGACCTTTTACCCCACAACAACATCTAGTTTCCTAAAAATAGATCGTTCGATGTGTCCCGCTATGGCAGTCAGACTGTCTCCCATATTCCTTAAGGAATTATGAGTAAAAACGTTGATGCATCGCACACCGGGCACCATACTCGCAACGAGCCAAAATAAGGTGAAACATCTTTCCGCTCCCCACTACTTCACACAGGCGAGAGAGGACAACACTCGGACCAATCCTCTGCCACTACTTCACACAGGCGAAGAAGACCCATTTCCACTGCTTCACACAGGCGAAAGAGTCATAATTAGGTCTCTAAGTACGGAAAACCTCACACAACCCTTAATTCCACCAAGAGTCTTCAAGAAAGGCAAAACACTCCTGATGAGTCATTATTTTCCTTCATTCCACTAGCCTTTGTGTACCCATTTGACAGTTTTTCAGTGCTTAATTGTTCATCTTTAGTGTGTTTTCATCTGCTGGGCTTTATTGGGCCACTGTTCCGAATTTGGACTAATTTCACATTATTTGGCCTAATTTTCGTTTTTAATTATTTTTAGGTATTTGGATGAAGTAATTTTGGAGCTTGGACATCAATATTTAGTTGAAGATTATCGCCACATCATTTCCACATCATTTCCACGTCATCTGAGTGAATGGGCCAACATTAGAGGCCCAAGAGTGGCATTTTTGTAATTCTGAGCGGCAGAGTGGCAATTTTATAAATATGAGTGGAAGATTTGATGTGACCACGAAATTAGGTCTTCTCCTTCATGCAACAGCCGCACACCTCTATTCTCCATTCTCTCCAACCTGCATTTTCGTTCTCCAAGCTTCGATAGAGGTGCTCCTTGCGATTTTTCACGTTTTGCCTAGTTTTTACCGTTTTTTTGCACATTTGACAGCTCCCAATGAGGGTTTCATGTTTTGAATTCGTTTTCTAGCATGGGCAGCTCATTTTGCGGAATTTATTGACTTGGAACAACACTCATTGATGGGGTTTTCGTATTTATATATCACAGCACCATTTTACATTCCATTGAAGCTTTGAAATCTCTCTTTTGCTCTTGATCTGCGTTTTAAGAATTCGTAAGTTAGGGTTTTCGATTTTTGATGTTCTGTTTCAGATTTGAAGTGCTTGATTGTTCCATTTTGATGTCTAGCTAACCCTATTGCATTGATTCCTTGACGAAATTGAAATGAAACCATGAGATTGTTGGTCATTTTTGGGGTTCCATTCGAAATGGTCTTTATTTCAGGTTGTGTTTAGATGATAAACATGTTTTTGATGCAATGTTAATCTCAAATTCATGTGTGCACATTAATGGCTCGTATTCATGCTTAATGTTTATGAGTTCTGTCATAGCTTGCTTTAATTTGTGGGTGTTAACTTCCTGAAATTTGTTATGCTTAATGATAATGAGTCCATGGTAATTTTCGCTTAGTTGATTACTTAGGACTCATGAGAGCAAATTCGAATAGAACAATTATTTGGTGATCTATGATTGGTGGACTTTCAATTGAATCAAGAAATCATTGCGTTTTCATACAACTGTTAAATTTATCTGCGAATTGAAGTTTGTTATGAATCGAAATCTGCCAACCCCCCATGTGTTATTGTGTTGTGTTTGAATCTAGAAATTGAAGCTTTGGACAAAAATATTGGTCGTTGGGAGACGACTTGGTTCACTTTCATATACTGCATTTTATCTGTTTTAATTTGGTGGGGTACGACCTCTATCAAATTTGGCGTCGTTGCTAGGGACCAATCGTTTTCACTACAAAAAAATATGTAAACCGATGTTTATTTTTGTAATTTACGTTATTTTTAACTGTCGTTATTTACTTGAGCGACAGTTTCCTGAAATGTCGTAATTCTTGTCGTCACAAAGTATAATACGGCGGTTATAGATGAACCGCCGCAACAACCGTCATTTTATACAACGTATAAAGTGGCGATTTAAAGAGGCAAAAAGCGTCAATTAAAGCTAACAAATAATATTTTTACTGGATGACAAATATAATGTGAAAAATGACGCTTTAAACTGACACTATTATCATTATATTATGACATTTTTAAATGTCACCAATTTAATTAATTACAATTTATTCTGAGATTAATTACGTCATTATCAAATGTATCAAATGACGTAATTTTAATATTTAATTATTTATTCTTTTTTAATATTTCTTATACTTTCATAATTCGATAAAATTATTTT
>Ga0099823_1006760_pt1 | contig 11612 bp, 9 predicted proteins | sample CowpearedBW_FD_76831 | JGI IMG/M metagenome (GOLD analysis project Ga0099823, IMG submission 76831) | Root nodule microbial communities of legume samples collected from California, USA - Cow pea red BW | ecosystem: Host-associated > Plants > Roots > Nodule | place: USA: California | collected... | reverse complement strand
TCATTGTTTGCCTATTTTTAGAAAAGATAATCAATGCATGGATAAAGTCATTATGGCACTAGATCTCAAGGTTATACTTGGTGGGACAATGTTCCTAGTTTTATTTGTCCTGAGTTTTTATAAGAGATTTGATTTACCCTTTCAAAAAGGGTTAGGGATTAATGGGCAAGGTTTGGTTCCCCCACTGTTTTTATATTTTCTTCTTTCTTTCTATAATTATTTTGATGTGCCGCAAATGATTGATGTTGTTGGTGGTGTCAACATAGTTGGGGTGGCAAATAACATAGTGATGCCATAGTACTCCCATTTCTGTTAAAAAAAAAAACAAATTGCTCTTATGAAGGAAAATTTTCTATGAAGTGTAACTTTAAAAAACAAACGGACGATCTATTTTTCTACTACTTAAAAATAGGAAAACTTGTGCTTCTTCGTGGATATAATAAAAATACTTTGTGAATTAAACCCTGATGCCTTTTTTATTATTTTAAAATTCATTCTGCATATTATTGTGCAGGTGCCAAACAACCATGACCCCAACAAAAAAATTAGGTACACAGAATCAGAGCTCTAATAAACATAGCAATTCATGGAAGGAGAACCTCCATGGATATACCTAGGCAAGAGAAACGTGACAAAAAGCAGTAATGTTTCAGTAATTACCTGGAGAACAGATACTTGAATATGCAATACGGCTGGAGTGATGTATCTGTCATCCACAAGGGAAGGAAAATGTTTGCCATGTACATCTGAAAAAGGTGAATGGGTAACCCGAGGCTTGATTGCACTAAAGGCATCTAGACGAAAACCAGCAAGCAAGGGAGAAACAGGAGACAGATACTGCTCCAGGACAAGATCATTGTCCATCAATCTTTCAGCCTCAATTGGAACCTGATAAAATAAGATGTTATTACATATTTTTGAGACCGAGATAACTTCAAAAACAAAATGATTATCACAAAAGGATTAAGAAAAATAGCGTATACTTTACCTTGAATCTGTTTAGCTGTGGTGCTCTTTCCAACCACCCAGTCAGGGCCAACTGGTCAGAGCTTTGTTGTGGTTTAAGATCAACTTCCTTCCTAGCGGAGCTTCCAACCACTAAAATCCTCTTGGCATGAAGACAGGGTTCACTCTCAATAGATCCTCCAAATGAGGCACGTCGAGTTTCTTGTGCAAAAGGGTTCTCATCAACAGACAACAGATTGAAGTCATTTCCAATATTCATAGAACTTGAACCCACTCGCGGAAGGCGTAAACTTATCCATATTATGCTGCAGCGAACAGAATTCTTGAAGGGAAACTTCACATGTCTAGGAACTTTATGCTCTGTTCCTGACTTTTCAGGTCCATATAATTCTGAGGAAGCATTAATCATAGATTGCAGATCCCACTTTCCCATTAAAGATCTTTCTTCCTTGTGTATTTTGTTACTTGCCCAAATTTGCACCTGTGCCAACATATTCCTAGAGTTTAACTTTAAACTGAATGAACAATAAAAGGAAAAAATAAAGCACAGAGGAATGACATACAAATACTTACAATAGGAGCATCAGCCGCAGAGTAGCCACATGGACTGACAATCAATATAACCCCACTAACATCAGAAATATTGCCCAGGACAATTCCAAATTCAACGGCAGAGGTACGAGATGGAGCTTTCCAATATGATAACCCCAAACCAGAATTTAAAGGCGCAAGCAATGACAAAAATGGAGCAGAATCTGCTGCTGCTTCAACCTGCAATTTCATGGATAATGGTTATAGCATATAGATGTGTTGCAAAAGCAGGATTACACTTGCATTTGAAAGACCAAGAATCATACTGGCTCCCCAATAAGCAAAAAAATCTATTATTTTCCCTGCATGGTGGCAACACAAAATTTAACCACATAATGCTTCACTTAACATGCAATTAGCACACACAAGCGGATAATAAAAGAGTCACAGTTGATTAAACCACTAAAAATGATGAAATATTTGTTATAAAGCAGCCAATGTAATTAACGATATATGGTATTTGCTAGTTTTCTAAATCTTTTCTAGACAACAAGATTCTCTTTACTATATTTTTTGGATATATCACTTGAAAATCATTAATTCAGCTCCAATAGTCTAGCAAAATGAGGCCTCGTAATCATACACAAGAATTCAGCTACAAAAAAATCATATACACAATTCTTGCAATTGCATGCCTAAATTTTGTGATTGTTTGAACGAAAACTTATATCTCAAGTTCTTGCATCAATTGTATCAAATTTCCTTCCTTTCACAACAACATATTCACCGCTGAACAATCAAATATTAAAATCATTTAGATAATTGGTATTAATCTCATCCATGCATGATTTAACTCTTGATGAAAGTTATATATCATTGATTAAACACATCTTTGGTAGATGTAGCTGTATGCAGCTTGATAATTCACATGGAAAAGTAAAAAAAAAAAAAAAAAGCAGTGCCAAAAATAAAAATAAATTAAGTTAAATAAATACCGGGTGTAGAAAGCTGCCAAAAGGAAATTCAGCAAGGGATTCATATCCATTCAGTAACGAACGTACTGTTTTTCCATTACGCTTGTTATCATCGGCATTATTCTTTTCTAGAAGATAATCCCAAGATAAACCAATGATTTGCTTCAAAGCATTGCAAGCAGCCTTTTCCACGCGTTCTGTTCTTCGTAAGCTAATCAGAACCCTCACATGGTCCAAAATCAATGCCTGAAGCACAATATCCTGGCAACATCGTTTGCAAATTATACCATCCCGAGCTAATAAACGATTTACAGGTAAATCAACAAGGCCACTTTGGCTTGAAGCACCATTGTAATTCATGACCTCTCCTCTAGTGTTATATCCAACAAGCAGAAGTGCCCCCCTCCCTGCACAGCAAACTCTACAAACCTTCCTTTCACATTGGGAACACAAGAATATAGCTTCTGAAGCACCAGTAGATGACATTGTGCTAGATGAATGAACTTCCTTTTTAATTTCAGCACGCACTTCACAGTTGCCACCAGAACAGGTTTCCTCAAGACTGATAATATTCCAGAAATCTATTGGATTATCATCAAGAGTCCCAAGACCAATAGCAGCAACAATTTTATCTTCAAGAGAAGTTTCACCAAGCAGAGCAAGATTGTTTGCAACTTTAGATAATTTTGCCATATAAGCTTCATCAAGAAGTGCATTGGGATTAATGGTTGCAGGATCCATTCCAACGGATAGCAAGGCTCTATCCCTTTCAGCAGCAGAAAGATTCAACTTAAGACGTTCAATTTCAAGTTTCATGGCTTCAATGAAGTTGATTTTTCTTTGCTACAAAACATACCCCAATACTTCACGAATTAGATTCAAACCGAAGATACCAAAAGAACAATTACTTCTTCCGTTTAAGAGCTATATGTATAATATAACTTTACATTCAGTGCCCCAGCTAAGCCACCCCAAGGGTGGTGAATCAAATTATTCAATCCATTTTAAGTGACTGATTAACCAATCACTATTAACCAGTTCTCCAACATCTCTTGGTTTGGCATGGCTTATCAGGAATTTCACATTTTTTGCTAAAGAAATTGTATTAGGGAGAAATGAAAAAAGTATGACTCATAATAGAAATATCCTCAAACAAATGAAATAAAATGCTGCCTAGACTCTCCCTACCCAATGAAAAATGAAACTCCCTTGAAATAGCTGAGTACTGGAGAGAGAAGCCATAAGCATAACCTATATCTCAGAGTGTAAGCAACACATTTATTCCATTTTTCTCTTTATAAAATAACTACTTAATAGAGAAAGACAAGGAGGGTTTCAGGCCTTTTAGCCCCGAAGATTTTAAAGTCCTTCCATTAATCCCAAATTTGCAAAACTCGATTCTCTTTTGGGGCAATACAGGCAATACAATCCGGAGAAATAAAGTTAAAAAGGACCAAGAGACAAGGGGACTAAATGTAAAAACCCCCTGTCTATGTAACCTTGAGGACTAATTTAAGGGACTTACTCAAATAAAACCTTGACTCACTTTTTGATCCAACCAAATACACAATTTACTTTTCCACCACCTCTAAATTAACCAATATAAACTGCTACAAATTCTGAAGTATAGAAATTTTATCCAAATAAAAGTGAATGTACTCTGATGCAAATACAAGTGTGAAATTTGGTAAATAAGATAACAATATCCCTTAGTGGAAACTGCAAGGAATCTGATAACAAATAACAATCATGAATGAAACTTACATCCAAATATTATGTCATGAATCATCTTTGACAACAACAATAATGTATGGAACATTCATCATGATGAGAGAAAAGAATGTTATCGGAAAATTTATGATGATTCATAGAAACAGCATGAAATTTATAACATACCAGACCTGGCCCCGCAAGAGTTTTAAGGCACTTCAAATATTGTTCAGCATTACTATCTGAATGTCGGGCATCTTCTGCTGAAAATTTACCATCACTTTTGGCACCACGATTTTCAACACTTAGGTCCAAGAAATCAAGTGGGTCACTTTCCTGGTAGACAACGTTGTCAGTAACTGGTTGTGCAAGTGGGTGTGGAAGTGGGTCATCCCCAGACAGGAGGTCAAGCAAAAGGTCAGCAGAACTGCCTCCTTGCTCGGTTGGTGATACTTTTTCAATGGATGAAGGGTTAAATGGACTAGTATCAGAATCAGATAAAAATGGATTTTGCTCTTCTTGAAACTTCTTGACATGCTCAACTAATCTTGTACCAGGGCCTTCGTTGGTAAATACATCACTCCAAGGAAGAGAAACTCCAAGGATTTCAATCTATAGACAAACCACATCATATAGCAGCAATTAAAGATTTATGTAACCCAAATTTACAGGTCTACCTTGAAAATAGAAGTAGAGCAATAAAGAATAAACTCGGCAATTGAATTAATACTAATAGGCATGGGGAGAGCACCTACGCAAGTAAATCATTCAACCACTAGTTTAGTAACAAGTAGAAGAACGATAAAAATCATGTTGCATTGCTTTTTGAGCACGGGTCTAGATGTGCATTTTCAAATTTAATTTGAAGACCTTGACATTTTAAAAAATATTTGTTTCATCAAAATGAAAATTGTATTAGAGAAAAAAGGAAATAATGAAAATGTGCTAGAATGAAATCCATTTAGAAAAGGAACAAGTTTTCGTCATTATTGAAATGCAGTGTAAATTAATACTGAGACAACAATTCACTTAGCTAGGAAACATTAGAATTAAAAGCAAAGGATACTTTAGCACCCGCTATTTAAAAATGGGGCGGGCAGAAAGATTCATTAAATTTTGATTTTAGTAATGGACTTTCACACAATACAGAACCTCAAAATGGATCTACATCAAATTTACTAATGTTATACAGAGAATAGGAGAAGAATGGGATTTTGGAAGTAAAATTGTTACATGGAGAATTTAAACCTATATTGATTGATTATCAACTCACCTATTCAGCTAAATTATGCATCGTATTTGCAATATATAGGATTTCAATCACAAGAAAAAGTAGTGCAGTCATGCAATCCTCATAGAATGTTAAATAAAAATGCCAAACACTATTATAGTTTGTCAAGCCACGACTCATACCTCACCAAGTGTTAATGGTTTTCTTCCAGAAACAGTTGGATAAAAGGTTAGTGCAACTACGCGAGTAAGGAAATCCCACTCTCCCTCAAGTTCCTCAAAATCATACAGTAAGGAGAAGGGTAATGCATCTTGGGAATGAAGACGAGAATTTGCCCCAGTTATAGCCACATCTTCTGCACTAATTGCCCCAGGTAAGGGTATCACAAGGTTGGTCCCACTTGCACATTGTGGTATAGAAGCACCCTGCCAAATAGATGTCAGACAGGTTCAGATGTCAGAACTATATTCATAAAAACTCCATAAAAGAAAGTAATAAGTTGCTTGCCCCTTAGCTAGACAAACCATTGCTTACAAAAATTCAAATAATGTTATTTTATACCTAAGCAGATATTGCATTATGTAAACCATAAAGAATATACAGTCAAAATAATAATTAAAAACTGAAGATGCCTTTCAAGCTATTCCTTTAGAAAGTTTTACATTGCACACAACACAAATAAGCGCAAGAATTCTTCCTATTCAAATAGCATGACCAACTATTTCAGTAGTAATATGCACACATGAATATTAAGTTGTTAGACACAATGAGAACCAAATACAGACCTCCAAGACCAGTTTAAGCCCATCTAAATGGCGCCCTGTCCTTACATCAACTGTAGATGGATAAGTTGAATCATCTGCACCATGGGATATTGTGAGAAGGAGCTGACAAACATGGCAAGGTTCACCGAGATAAATAATGATTTCAACTACATCTGCAGGCTGTGGACAAATCTGTGACAGGAAAAGGTATACATATTTTGGTAAGATGAGATATATAAAAATTTCAGGTATATATAATTGAAAAAAATTATACATGAAAAGCAGAAACCATTTAGCATACCCAGACAAGGCCTTTTCTTTTGAAACTCAGAAGATTAGCTTCACCACCAGAAATAGGAAACAAGTTTGCAATTGGTTTGAGAACAAAACCAGACGGTCGAGATGGTACCTACAATGATCAGATGGCTAAGTTATTGATAACTGCTTGCCTGTTCCCATTAAAAACCACAAGGTTTTAAAGTTTCAACATTAAAAGTTATACCATATTGGCATTACAAGTCAACAGTTAAAAGTGGAATCCCTCAACCAAAAGCAGACATGAATACAGAAAATTTAGCGACAGAGAGATGCAAAAAGTGAAAGGAGATGTGATTCAGTGACTAACATGAAATTAATTATGAAACTGCAATTGCTAGGCACTTGATGCATGAAAAAGAAACAGAAAGGCATCACTCAGTTAACTTTGACAGTTGGCAAGTCACATACATGTAGAGGTTTAAGGGAAATCGATGGAAGATGCTTGAAAAGCCTCAATCCAAGAAACATTTCTAATTGCTTTTGACGAGAGCTATCCACAACTGCATTCTTATATCTTCTTTGCAGAGTGATTTTCACATTCTGTGCAGCAGAAAACTGTTTAAACTTTCCTGCTTCTTCGCTGAATATGCTAAGTATTTGGCTATGCATTGCTTTGGAACCGGTGTAAAGAGTAGCATGAATATCCCCAGCAAGTAAGAAAAGGTCAGAAAGTTGAGATACGGGAGATAAAATTGTTGTTCTCTTGAACTCCTCAAATGTCATATCAAATCTCTTCCATGGTTTATCGGGACATGGATGCATCCATGTGGTTGTTCTGGTATTGTGGTCAATATAATATGTTTTGCCTGTCACAGCATCAGATCGCTTCTCCCACCCAGGTGGCAGTGGAGCAGTATATCCACCATAATTAGTTCTTATTGACTGATAACCAAAAGCCAAATCACTATCAAGTGATATCCCTAACCGTCTACATTGCTCGGTGAATACTTGGAGGCAGCCAAAAAAACTAGCAGCATTGGTCCTATCCAAAGAATCGGCACAGTTAAAACGTATGATCCCATTTTGATGTGTTCTTAAGCAGAATGCACCTTCAAAATCATCATTGTAGATAACTTCACCTCTGCAATCATTTATTCGTTGTCGGGAAGGCAAATAATCCCCTTCAGATATACCTATGGATATAGTAGGTGCTTTCAGAAGTATCCATAAACCTTCAATTGTGATTTGTTCACCTTTTAATTTTGTACTAGCATGCCAATCATAATTTATCAAATGCACCCGAGTGTACGGAAGCTTCCCAGATGATCTAATAAAGTTAATAGACTCCTCGAAATGTTGAACTAAAAGGGACTCTGACTTCCCTTCACCATTTCGAAGCAAGTTTATGCAGACAATGGGAACCAAGGCTTTCCTGTTCGGTTTCTCACCAGCACGTACATCTAGATTTCGAGCATCGTATCTCTTACTCAGTCTTCCATAATACTCTACACTTCCTTTATAAGGATCGCAATCTGAAACATAAATTTCAGCTTCTGCAGCTGTAATTTTCAGTTCTGCACCCCACCAGATAGGAATAGTGCCTCTTCGCCACACATATGTGTTGAAAGGTTCACTTTGACCAGATCGTTTGGGAACCCATACAAGTTGTTCACACTCCACTTCATTTCCTGCAAAATGGAACCTAATAAACATTTGGCAAGTGGTAATACTAAGGCACACAAATGATGATTATCAAGGGGGCAAAACAGAATATATGATGAATAAATGATAGGAACAGTAAGCACAAGTTACACTACAAAAAGAACTAGGGTGAAATAAGTGATTGTGAAACTTTCCCTATTTGGGAAATTAAACAACGAGATTAACGCATGTCATTGGGAAGAAAAATAAGGTTCTACATAATAAATAGAAAACGAGTAGAGCTACTGAAACTATAATTTACAAGATGATGGAAATCATAGACAAACAGGAATAAGTTAAAATAAATTATTATTTCCTTAAAGTCAGCCCAGATAGCTATTCTTATGTGAGTCAACAAATCAACTAATTATAATGGAAAATGCAAGTTAAACAAGCAATGATATCTACATTCACCTGAACTGAAACATGAATTTAGGCCCCTTGCCAAGTATCGAGTACCCGGGTGAAGCCTACTTCGACGAGCTATGAGAACCACAATACCTTCGAGTTGACCTGAGCTTCCAAAACTTCTACATTCTGCAAACCCCTACACATCAAGACCAAGTGAGACAAAAGAATGCACATGTGAATTTCACATCTTAATCGATCTATACACTTACTATCTTTGGTACAGCATTGCTATAAAAGATAATCACTAATTGAGACAGAGCCTGCACAAGCATGGAGGTAGAAAAGAAAACCAATACCCACAAAAACAAACTAACAGCCAAAGCACATCCATACCTTCATGATTATTTTATCATTCTCACTATACAAGGATGTGAATTACAAAACTTAAACAAGTATACCACAATTGCGAGTTCATAAAGAGACTTTTTGTTGCATCAGTCCACTACAATCTCGTCTACCCATGTTGCCAAACGCAACAAATGCCATCTTTCAGAAAGCAAACCACAAATTCATTCATTTACATCCTTAGTTGTTAATGCAAAAAATTCATCAACCTCCTAACAAACTCATCTTTCTTGGCATCCAATTTGCACAAACAAAATCTTTCAGCTAGCAAGATAACAGAGGTAACCATGGTTCAAAAAACAGTCTGCAACTACAATTTCGATCACAACATTAAGGTTTGTGGGGTGTATTAACTGAAACACAACGACAATTGCACATTGGTTTGCAATTTCGTACAATATCTAGGAACGCAACAAACATCAACCGGGACGACAATTCAAAACCTTGAGTAACATTAATTGTATTGAACTCCCGAATTCAGATTATCCTATTTTCACGCAATTAGCAAGATTCAACAAAGCAACTGATATCTCAAGAGCAAGTTACACTAGATTCACTCAGTTGCACATTTGAAGTATCCAACTCTCACGTACTTTCTTGCAATTCTCAGGGTTCAATAGATAATTCTAAATTATGGTATACTACATTCACTCAAACGTAAACAGAAGAGATCACAGAACCTGCAGTAGCGTGACGCAATGCCGTGGCAAGCCAATATCAACAAACGGCGTAGAAAACCACGCGTTCCAAACAAACTCCTCATCAGGTTGATTCATCGGGAAGCGGCTTGGAAAAGGGCGCGTAACATCCCTCGTCTCGCAGAAGTAATGTTTCCCGTCAATATCAAGCTCCGTCAACTCCTGCACGTTCTTGGCCTCTCCCTTCCCCAGCGACACCGCATTGTGCAGCGGAATCCTGATCCAGAGGCTCTCCGCCACCGTGTACACGCAACCGCCACCCGGCATATTGGGAACGCTGGCGGTCAACCTCGTCGCGACGAGGAGCATCGCCACGTTCCCGAACGCGGCGTATCCTAATATCGCCCTTGCGGGAGTCTTGCTCTTGCAAGCAAATCGCGATCCATTGGTGACGAAATTCAAGGCCTCACCCTGCGACTTGAACAGATCGAACCCTGGCCTGGCAAAGTAGAGAAGCGCCCCGGTGGTTGGATCGACGTAGATTACCTGAGTGTCCGTTCTGATGGAGAGGCTCACGATGATGTAGACTTCGTCGGACTCCAGCGTCACCACGATAACCGACGTGTCCCTCAAAGCACCTGAAAATTAACGAACGCGAATTCGTTGGGAAATGAAAATTTATCGAACGGTAATGTAACGGGTGGATCCAGCTTAGCTTACCCGGTGAATCCATCGGTTAGGAATTGAATCGAAGGCGCGCCACCGCTCATATACGGAATCGCTTCCGGCGAGGGATGAAGATTTGGGGATTGATTCCGACGGAATCAAGTTCACGACCACCGAAATGAGTATTGCCTCGCTTCAGGCGAGCTAATTTATTTTACGATAAATGGATTGAAAACAAAAGAAATTGTTTGTTTTTTTCATGTATCTCAGTAGAATGTTTATTTAGTGAAATCATTTTCCTTTTCTAGAATTTAATTCTGTGTGTTATAGGCTAAATTGTGTATCTTGTTGTTCAGATTTAATTTGTTATTCTATTTTTTAAAAAGTAGTTATTTCTTTATTCTTTTGTATTTTGTTTGATTATTTTTATGCGAGTTCGAAGTTATCATGCTTAGTAATTTTAACACCATCACAATTAAAAGTGTCAAAAAAATAATCTCATAAAAAAAAATTGGCACGCATAATTAAGTAATTAATATTGCGATATTTTTTTATCAATGATAATATTTAAAATTATGGTCTATTTTTGTGAACTTTTAAATTTGTATTTTACTTTTGTCTAACAAAAATATAAGCGTGATAATACGTGTGTATTCGCATTTTTTAATTTTAAAAAATTAAGATCAATAAAAAATATTTAATTAATTTTTAAAATAATTGTTAAATATAAATTTAGAAAAATAAAATATGTAAACAAAAGAAGTTTTTAAAATAACAATTTAAGACAAAAAAAAAATTAGAATAATAGTTAAAAATAAATTATTTATAAAATAATTAATTTTTAAAATAATTAAGGATAAAAAGAATAATGAAATGTGGACAAAAATAATATATCTTTTTATATATTGTTATAAATATGAAAGTTAAAGTTAATCAAGTATTACTTTGTATCAACTAAGTTTAATAAAAACCTTGTACATTTTGTAATAAATGGGTCATTAAACAAAATAATTAAGTTTAAGCATAATAAAAGTTAAAGTTGATCAAGTGTTACTGTGTATCAATTCATTTTAATCAAAAGCCTTGTACATTTTGTAATAAAGGATCATTAAACAAAATAATTAAGTTTAAGCATAATAAAGTTACGATCAAAATTAGATTTTTTTAAAAGTGAATCACCGATTTTTTTTTCTTGTAAGTAGGGAATACATATTAATTTTGCAGTAATTGAGATAAGAAATTATGATAATGACTAATAAAAAAATCAAATGTATTAAAAAAAAAAATTTATCAATAATTGAAAATATTTTTCAACAAAGAGAAATTATTGATTTAATAAATATCGTGATTTAGTAATTCTTTTCCTTTACTTCTGTTCTTTTTTTTTTTTTTTTTTTTTTTTTTTTTTTTTTTTTTT
>Ga0099823_1006758_pt1 | contig 11614 bp, 8 predicted proteins | sample CowpearedBW_FD_76831 | JGI IMG/M metagenome (GOLD analysis project Ga0099823, IMG submission 76831) | Root nodule microbial communities of legume samples collected from California, USA - Cow pea red BW | ecosystem: Host-associated > Plants > Roots > Nodule | place: USA: California | collected... | reverse complement strand
GAATTTTTTGATAACTGTAAACCCATGATGGTTCTTTTACCTAGATGGCTTTGGTGAGTCAGGGTAAAAGAATTTCTTTCGGCCATAAGTCTTTGACATGAGCTTAGCAAGAGTTCTCTTACAAGGTTTTGGTGAGCAGGTAAGAGTTGGCTCTTGTAAGTCTATGAAAAGCGAGAGAAAGACCCTTTCCAAGAGGTGTTGTTGCGTTGGAAATGTAGAGTGGTTGATTATAAGAAAATGACATACCGTTGGATACTATTCGGTGGAAATATGTGGATTATTGCATGTTTTGGTTTAAGGACATGTTTTGAGTTGTTATCTTTGTTGAGTTATGCTTATGTTAGGGTCATGCGAGGAGAGTTTTGTTTAATGTGAGTAATATAATGTTATATAATTATTTTAGTGGTTGTTTTGTTTTGATAAATTTAATGATAATATGGATTATATATATATATTTTTTTTTTCTTTCTTTAGTTGATTTGCGGTTTATAATTTTTTTTAAAAATATTGTGAAAATACATTAGGTATAAAGCTATGAGTGAAAGAATTTGGAAAGAAAAGAAAAGTTTTATGTGGGATTATATTTTTTTTAATGAATAATATTTTACTTAGGTTAATTCATGGATGGTTTTTTTTCTTGGGTAAGGATATTTTTTTAGAAATATGAGGTGTTGATTTTAAATTGATGGTGAATGTTTCATTTGTGTAAATTTATTTGGTGTGAGATTTTTATTTCGTGATGTAAGTGCACAAATGTTTTAAATATTCATGATGTTTAATTTTTTTCCTGTATAGACATTTTTAGGATGAAAATTTTTGAAGTTGGGGATAGTGTAAGACCTGGGAAAATCTATAACAATATATAAAGAGGATTCACTCTTTTGAGTCCATATTTCATTTTTCAATTTTACCCTTAATTATTATTTTAAAAATTAATTATTTCATAAATATATTACCTTTAACTGTTATTCTAAAAACCTCTTTTGTCTTTTAACAATTATGTTATAAATTAATTATATATTCCATATGTAAATATTATTAATCTTAAATCAACTTTCTATGAAAACTAAAAAATGCGAACACTGTGTTTTTGTTAATTTAGAATAAAGAGAAACTCATGAAAAAATTAATTGCTTGATTTAAGATGTTATTTTATTTAATTATGAAATGTGATATATACAGGTGTTTATAAATTTTGGTGCAAATATTATAATGTGATAGCTTATAGTTTATTGGTTGATATAATTATTTAGTGTGTAAGTGCATGCGTTCGAACCTTGGCTTTAACTCCCAGGTTACTCCCTGTCGTGTCCAAGTTAGGTGGCTTTATTTTTTTAATTTAATATTATTTTAAAAAGCAATTACTGTAGTAGTAAAAATGACCGTGGCAGTTTAATTTTTTGGAAGTGCATTGCAGTTTCTCACACCTTCAAAGTTTGGACTTTTTTTGCTCCCGCTTCTTCGTTTTTGCAGTTCTCTTTCTCTTTTTCTTTCTCCTTCTATTATGAGGTTTGTGTTCGTGCATTGTGAGTGAAGTGAATTTAAAGCAAAGGAAATGGAAAGTAGTTGTTTGTGGTGAGAAGAAGAAATAACAGAGGAACATAGGTGAGTGTGGTGAGAAGAAGGAATGACAGAGGAACACAAGGTTTATCAACCATAAAAAAGCAAAGGTTTCTATGGGCATTTGGTAGTGTTATGGGGTTTTTCATCTTCACTATTGAAGTAAGAAAATTGAAGAGGTAGAAAAGGTTAGGGAGAAGAGTATTGTTTTTGGTGTTGGGGTTATGGAGAAGAGTTGGAGGAGGTTGTTGTGTTTATGGCAGTGAACTTATTTTGTGCACTTTCCTATGAATGCATCCCTCTATCATTCAAAACAACTAAAGTGGATAATGTAAGTCCACATGTGAAATAACAAATCACCTTATTGCACTACAACAATTACCTGATGACCATTGTACAATTAAGTGGTGACCACCCTATCACTTTTCGTACAGGATCACAACCTGATATCACCCATAGGTCAAAAAAATTGTTTTACCTCCTTAAGACAATTAGACCATGCTAATTCATTATTTTTTAAGGTTAATTAAAATTATGGTGGTTGAATCTAGATTAATTGGTAAAAAATAACCCACATCACATAACCTTATTTCACTAAAACTATTACGTGATGACCATTGATGATTTAAGTGGTGACCAGCCAATCACTTTGTGTATAGATCACAACTTGAGATCACCCATAGGTGCGAAAAAATTGTTCACCTCCTTCACACATTTAAACCATGCTAATTCACTATTTTGAAGGTTAATTATGATTGTGGTGGTTGAATTTAGGCTAACTGGTCAAAAATAACCTACATTACATCTCCTTCTTTCACTAGAACTATTACCTAATGACCAATGACCATTTAAGTGATGACCATCATATAACTTTTTGTACGTATCAAAACCTAAGATCACCCATAGGTGGGAAAATTTTGTTCACCTACTTTAGAGAATTAAGCCATGTTAATTTACTATTATGAAGGTTAATTATAATTGTGGTGGTTGAATCTAGGTTAACTTGTCCAAAATAACTAAGATCACATCACCTTATTTCACTGGGACTATTATGTGATGACCATTGACCATTTAAGTGGTGACAAGCCTATAACCTTTTGTACATGATCACAACCTGAAATCCCCCACAGGTCAGAAAAATTGTTTCACCTCCTTTATAGAATTAGATCGTGCTAATTCACTATTTTGAAGGTTAATTATATTTGTGATGGTTGAATTTGGGCTAACTAGTCAAAAATAACACATCACATCTCCTTATTTCATTGGAACTATTACCTGAAGACCACTAACCATTTAAGTGATGACCATCTTATAACGTTTTGTATAGATCACAACTTGAGATTACCCATAGGTGGGAAAATTTTGTTCACCTACTTCAAAGAATTAAACCATGCTAATTTATTATTATGAAGGTTAATTAAAATTGTGGTGGTTGAATCTAGGCTACTTTGAAACACGATGAAAATTGGTCTTCTCCCTCACCCTCAATTGGATTTAATTTCAAGTTGAGGTTGACGAACATGGACGTGGTTGACGAACATTATATTACTCACATTTATTTTTGATCCATTGTCATGGTTATATCTCTTTAATTTTGTGTGGGCTATTTACTACGACGGGGGCATGTTAAACGTGTTAAGTGGTCTATTAACTCAATTTCATGCTTTACTATTGTTGTGCTACTTTTCCTACTATAGTACATATTTGTTTTATAGGTGCAAGTATGTGCATATTTCATTCTTTTACTTTACGTAACTTAATGTTGTCCCATATTTTGAATAGTGGTGTAACTACGAATTTGATTAACATTTGGAATTCTATATGTGTTGGTGGTTGAGAGGGACTCACAGGTGGCATATGAATTTGATTATCGTTATAAAACTTTATTTTCCAAGCATGATGTGGTGGTGTGTATTTTGTTGACAATTGCTAAATCTCATGTGTTGCATGTTGGAAATGTGGTTGTGATTACTATGTTTAGTTATTTTACTTTGATGTGACATTGAGTGTTATTTGCATGTCTTATTTGGCTAAATTTTGTTTATATATCATTCTTTATGGTTAGTTCACCCCTATTTGTTTGATGTATGTTTGTTATGTGTTTATACGATGATCGTATAGCGTGTGTGTTATACAAAAGCAGTTGATAATATTAGTGTGTCTGATACGGTGTAGATTGATGAGAGAATGAGATGAACTTGGAGTTTTCGTTCATTAAGTTTTATTGTGAATAAATATCAAAGGCAATGTAATTTATTTTAGGTCAATGTTGTTATTTGAAAACTTCTTGGAAATTTTTTTTTGACTTACGCATTTAAAAATAATATTAAAGTTTTATCTCCGTTGTTTTTCCACGAAGCGTATGTTTTATAACTACTCGTGACATCCTAAATCGGGGTGTTACACGAAAGGGTATAACACTCGAACTCATCATCTTCCATTGTCTCACACAGGCGAAGAAGACCCTTTTCCACTACCTCGCACATGTGAAAGAGTCATCTCAGGATTTCTAGGTACTATGAAAAACCTCACAACAACTTATGCCTCAGGATCGCTCCCACAACAGAATTTAAATCTATAAGACATCCTGGCCCTCGTGGGAAAACTAAGATAATTGCACTAAACAACAATTCCTTTCTCCTTTATTAGATTAGGTTCAACCAACACGCATCATGCCCATCCATTAACCCCTCCCCACGTCATAAGCACGAGAACCCAACTCCCATGGATAGAACAATTGACAGAATAATGCATGCATCCTTTTAGTAGGTATCCCAAGTTAGAAATACTAGACCAACGTGGGTACTAACATGACTATTAAAGCCCGCATGTTCTGCTACTACAATCCCTTATACTTCACGGGTTCTACACCTTTAGACCCAAAGCAATGTACCCAAGTTACGTTCACATGTTGCCTCGTGCATACCATTATTCTCACCAAAAGAAATAAGACTTAGCGTTGAATGAAAAGGTGAGAGCACCTACAAATCCTTGAACTCATGGAAACAAAGGACCTGGTGCAAAAGAATACGTATCATGCAAAAATTGAAATAAAATCGTCCATGCATGGCTATCCCATCACTATTAAAAGTTGTTTTAAATACAAAAAAAAAAACTAAAGGACACCCTATGTCTACACCACAAATGAGAAGGGAAAAAAAATAGGTTCACATGCAACCCATGGATCCCTCCCTAAGCATCAAAAAAAGATATAAAATTATAAATTTAAGTCAAAAGTTGCATGTAAACCGTGGATTTCTTTCCCAAGAATCACAACAAGATAAAAAAAATACCTAACTATCGTGGGTCCCAACACTAAGGGTCTCAGTTTCCCTACCTATGCACAAAAGAGGGGATTGGGATGTATAAATTTTGGTTTTTTTCCACAATAGGCAAATCTGCCTCTTTTATTCCAAAAATAGGCAAATTTTAAAAAAATTATGAAAGTAGGCAAATCGTGCAACCCCACATGTTTTTGTATGAAGAAATTGTGCACCCCCATGAAGAAATCGTGCACCCTCATGACGTTGTCGGCCAAATGAAGAAATTGTGTGGGGGCACATGTTTTTGGACCTGAAATCGTGTTGGGAGAACATGTTTTTGCTTTGTAATCAATTACAATGTGTTGTAATCGATTACTAATGTGTATTTTATGATTCTAGGTTTCTGTAATCAGTTACACGTTTGTGTGTTGTTGAATTTTGGCATGTCGTGTTGGTTTTGGTGAGTTTACTCCCATCACCATTGGTTCATGAGGTTTTATGGTGGCCGTGGGTATGATTCCATGTTGCGGGAGGCATTATGCATTAATGAGTTGTGTGGTGCAACTTTAATTGTCTTCATTAGCCTACCTTTTCACCATTTTGGGGACTTACGAAAGACCCTTGATCCACATTTGTGGTGCAACTTGTGCACTAATATTTTAGACATTATATATCAGACTCTAAGTTCATGGTGTTTCTTTCCCTAGTCAAAAACACTTTAAGCTTGTATTTGACTTTTATTATACTTTTATAGAAGAGTGTTGTGAGTTTTGAGTTAAATTCTTGTTTTGAAGATTGTGGGCATACTCTAGGTCAAAGGGCATGAGAATGGTAGACTATGTGTTGTACAAATTTTCACATAGTGTTATTCTCTAGTTATCTTTAAAGAAAGATCATGGTTTTTCTTCGTGAGTTTCCACATTATATTCTTGTGTTCCTTGTGTTTATCTTATTTCTTTGTTAGTAAGGTGATTTTCAAAGGTAAAGAGGGTTATGTTCTTCATTGATAATGTATTTTTCCCTACTATATATATATATTTATATATATATATGTGTGGGTGTGTGTGTGTGTGTGTGTGTGTGTGTGTGTTTGTGTGTGTATGTGTGTGTGTGTGAACTAAAAATAATAACTATACCTGATTTGATTTGGTTTAATTTGAACACAAAAATAAATTTGAACCAAACTAAATCAATTTTTGTTTTTTGCTTTGAATCAATTTTACAATTATTTTTTTTTTTATTAAAACTCACGTTTCAAGGTGTAATTTTATTTAAAAAATATAGTTATTTAAGATAATAAAAAAAACCAAACTTATCTATAAGTATGATTTATTTCATTTTGAAATTGTGTTTGTATGCATGATTATTTACTTTAAAACTTTTCTATTGACGTTTGCACTCATTCTCGGTTTCTTTCTGCTAACGTTCTCATTCATCCTCGGCTTTTTTTCCATTATCGTTCACGTTCAGCCTTTATCGTTGTGTGATCCTTCTCTGAAGGTTTTCGCACCGTCTCAGTCTCCCACCTCAACTCCTTGATGTTTTGTATGATTTATTGTGGGATCAATTTTTACCCGACCTCACGATGTACGCCAATTGTTCTGATAAAAAACTAAAAAACAAAAATATAAATGAACTCTCTTCACTCAAAGCTAATGATTACCTTAAGCCAAAATAATTATGTCCCTTGATTGTGGGATTTAACATTTTATTTATGAGTAAATAAGTTACAAATCGTTAATATCAAGGGTGCACCATTGAATTGATAAGGGGGAGCCACGACTCCACCAATGTTTTTATTTATTTTATTTTCTATCTATTTTTTAAATTTAAAAAAAAATTATATATTATTACTTTATTTATATTAATTTAGTTTTAAAAATCTGTTTTAAAAATTAGAAACCATGTTTTCCCTCTCTATTATAATTTCTTTGAATTCTTTATTTGGTTTCTCTCTCTTCTGTGCCTCCATCTCTTTGTCTCCTTTTATTTCTGTCTCAATTTTCACCATCAATTTCTTATTACTTTAAAAATCAAATTGCACCACGACGAAATTGCGGAGTTAAGGAACATTTTGAACAGAACAATTTCTTCTTTTGAGTAAGTTCATTATTTACCTTTTTTTTGGAGCAATATGTTTTCCTCTTATTTGTGGCTTTTCTACACTCTAAGCATATCTCTATCTTTTAGAGATCATTAAATCATGCTCTAATTGTTCATCAAACTCTTCTTTGTGTAGATAGAGTTATTTTAGGTTTTGAAGTTGTGTAAGAGAAGAGTAAGATTAGGAATCTACTCTAAGGTAAGGGAAGCTAATCATTTAAAAGTTATTAGTTTTCTTAAAATATTGAGTCTTAGTTTTAAGATTTAATTTGGGGTATTCATAATTTTATCTTTTCCTAAATAGGTGAGATGTGACAAAGAATTGAATTATGGTAAAGTGTAAAAGAATTGATTATTTTTTCAAGAGGAAAGCTTGTGATGAAGATGAAAAAAATGCATCTACGTCATCTAAACTTGGAAAACTTCATGAGAATCCAAAAATTGAAGAAAATGAAAAATAACTCTCTAAGGCTTCTAAAGTTACATATAATTAATTTAAAAATTCTTTAGAACGTGATCCGGGGAAGCGTCTTCAAATTTGGCAATACCCACCAAATCAAATTGATGAGGTAAGAAGGGCTTATCTAAAATGGGGTTCATATCAAATGCTTCTAGAAAATTATCCGTTATCTGTTAAAGATGATCATCCAAGAAGATTTCAGTACACATGGTTTAGCTTATTTCCTTCATGGTTTAGAGTATTCACTATTAAAAGATGTGCATATTGCTTACCGTGCTATCTTATTAGTAAAAAACCAAGCGGACAGCCTGACTCAAACGTTTTCATTGTTATAGGTAATTGAGTTGATTTTGGTTGAATTCTAATTGGCAATGAGTTGGTTGTCATCAACATGTTTTAACTTTTTGAGTGTTTTTTTATTGGTTTTAAAAGGTGGAGGAAAGTTAACAATGGAAAAAATTGTGCTTTCCTTAAACACATAGGGAAGAATCATTGCTCACCGCACAATATTGCAGTGTCTGCTTGTCAAGACTTTTTAAATCAAAATTGCCACATTAGGAATGTTTTAGAAGTGCAAAGCTCAAATCAAATTATGAAGAATCGGTTGTGTCTCAAGACTTCAATTGACACAATTCATTTTTTATCACTTCAAGCCCGTGCTTTTAGAGGTCATTATGAAACTACTGAATCGAGGAACCAAGGTAATTTTCTTCAGATGATAAAACTCTTAGCATCATATAATGATGAAGTTGCAAAAGTTGTGTTGGAAAATGCTTCATATAATTCCAAATATACTTCACATAAAATTCAAAAGGAGTTATTGAATATTCTTTCTAGTAAAGTGAAAAATCATATTTGTGAGGAAATTAGACATTCCAAGTTTTGTACAGTTGTCGATGAAGCTCGCGATAAATCAAAAAAAGAGCAACTGGCTCTTGTTTTTAGATTCATTGATAAAAATGATTTCATTCAAGAGCGATTTTTTGATATTGTGCATGTTATAGACACTGCAACATTAACTTTGAAGAATAAATTGTGTGTTATACTATCTCAACATAATCTTAATGTTTCTAATATCCATGGTCAAGGGTATTATGATGCTAGCAATACGAGAGGAGAATGCATATTATGTTCATTGTTTTGCTCATCGGTTACAACTTGCCTTGGTTGCTGCATCAAGAGAAGTTATTCCAATTCATTAATTACTTTCAAAATTGACTTTTCTTATCAATATTGTTTGCTCTTCTAGTAAATGTCATGATGAGTTACAGGCTGTCAAGTTAGATGAAATTCCGTATTTGTTAGAAGTTGATGAGCTTGAAAATGGTAAAGGGGCAAATCAAATTGGTACTTTAAAATGAGTTGGGGATACCCATTGGAGCTCCCATTTCTCTTATATTTGTAGCTTGATCAATATATATGAGGCAATTTGTTCAGTTCTAGAAAAAATTACTATTGATGGATCTACTTATTAACAACGTGGTGATGCTAATAATGCTTACAAAAGCTTGACCTCATTTGAGTTTATACTGATCTTGTATTTGATGAGAGAAATTATAGGGATAACATATGTTCTTTGTCAAGCATTACAACAACAATCTTAGGATATAATTAATGTTATGCGTTTAGTTTGTTCTACAAAAGCACTCATTCAAAACTTGAGAGAAAATGGTTGGGATAAGTTATTTAAAAATGTGACTTCTTTTTGTGAAAAACATGACATTGAGGTACCTAATTTTGGGGCTTCTTATGTAGCAAGGCAAGGACGTTCTCGTCACCAAAGAAATCATATTACAGTGGAGCATTATTTGAGAGTTAAAATATTCTTTGTTACCATTGATAAGCAATTACAAGAGTTAAATTGTAGATTTAATGACCAAGTAATGGAGTTATTAATTCTAAGCTTTGCTTTGGATCCTAAGGATGTTTATAAAGCTTTTAATATTGATAGAATTTGAACTCTTGTAGACAAATATTATCCCATTGATTTCAATGAGCAAGAGAAGATTAATTTGAATTTTCAACTTCAACATTTCATTATTGATGCTCATCAAGATTCAAATTTGAAGAATTTATTAACAATGCAAGAGTTGTGTACATGTTTGGCAACAACAAAAGTGTCTGAAGTTTACTACTTGATTGATAGATTACTTCGTCTTATCATGACTCTTCCAGTTTTATAGCTACAACTGAAAGATCCTTTTCTGCAATGAAAATAATCAAGAATAGGTTGAGAAATAAGATAAAGGTTGAATTTTTAGCAAGCACTATGATAATTTATATTGAAAGGGATATTGCAATAAGCTTCAGTTCTAATTCAAGTATTGAAGATTTTAAGTCATAGAAAAAGCATAAAGGAGCACTTCGACTAAAGGTAACTTTTGCTTTTTTTAATGTACTATTATTGAAAACTTTTTTTAATTAGAAAAAATAATTTATATATAACAAATATAATTTGGTCTCCCTAAAATTTTTGTTCAAGTTTCGTCACTGGTTAATATTTTAGCAAAACAAAAAGGCAAAAGATTAAAAAGATAATAATCAAAAAATTAAAAAGATAATAAGAAAAAGATTTATGAGATAATAACAAAAAGATTATAGAAAGACTACAATATGAGTGATGAATGTAAGACCTGTGAAAATTAAATAATTAAATAATTAATTAATTAATAAATGCGGGTAGTGGAAGCCTTTAAGGCATTAATTATTGATTGACATGATGTGGAAATGTACTAGCTCAAATGGTTGAAAGTCCTATGTATGCCAATTGTGTGTTATTTAATTTTGTTATTATTTTTAATAATATGCTTGATCATGCTGAGTGATAATATAATCATATAATTATATTAAATATCACGAAACATGAATTAGTTGAATGGTTGTGCATTGAATTGGCATGGTTATGAGTTCGAACCTTGGTAATTCTAAATTAAACTTTCCTTTTGCTAAAATAAGTTTTGGCATGAAGGTGAAAGGGTGGAGAAAACCCTAGATGAATGACAATTAAAATCAGTCTTAATGTCAGCACTAGTGTGGGGGTTGCCGGTGATTCAAGGTTGCTCCGACGAGATGTAAACTCGTGAACGTGGTGTTGTCATGGTGGTGGCTCTAGCAGCGTGCTGAATGAAGACGATGGTGCAGCCATGGCGACCCCGGTGTGATGCGCGAGTGCAAGGCTGGTGCGCGTTCCGTGGACGCGTGTTCCATCAATGGAGGTTGGCGCTGGTGCTGGTGCGCACTGGTGTGGGGGCTGCCAGTGATTCAAGGTTGCTCCGACGAGATGTAGACTCGCGAGCATGGTGCTGTCATGGTGGTGGCTGCGGGATGCACGAAGAAGACGACTCGGCGAAGTTCCGTGGTGGTTGATGCAGGTGCGAACTCCAGCGTGGAGAGTGGTGGCTGCGTTTCTGATGATGGCGCGAACTCCAGCTTTAATTGGCTATTTTAGTGAGTGAAGGATTGTCACGTGGCGTAATTTGGTTGAGTGGAGTTTAAGTGATATTAGGAGTGCAGATTAGTAAAAAGAAGGGGTGTGAAACAGAGTTAAAAGACCCATTTTCAGGAGGGGTGTGGAAAATAAAAACTGGAGGTGCATTTAGCTCCAGAAATGGTGTTCCTACTCTTGACGTGCGTGATCTACAAAGCTTTAGTGATGCCTTAAAGGTTGGCTTGCTGGTGTTCCTTGAGTTGTGGCTTGGAACGTATCCCTTGAGTTGAGCTCGGGATAGGGGTTAAGCATGTGGCATTCTTCGAGTGTGGCTCGGAATGGCATCCCTCGAGTTGAGCTCGGGATGGCGGATGAACACGAGGAACCCTTGAGTTGAGCTCGGGTTGGCGAGTGTTACCGGTGTGAGTGTGCTAGTTGTGGCCAGTACGGATGGGTCCAATTGAATTGCCCTCCTCAGTGATTAGCTGACGAGTTTGGTAGTCTTGGGACGTTACGAACTATGTTCGTATTTAGGAACTCCACTTGGCGTTACAGTGTGATCTGTAGCATGGTTTCCTGCACGTGCTCTATCGGTTGTGGCCGATAGGTATGGCAGCAAGACATCTTGAGGTAGTCACTAAAAGACGTAGAACACGGTTAACATGGTTATGGCCAGGTGGTATAAAATCAAAGGATGTAATTCCTTTGGTGTGATTGTGTGATATATATATATATATATATATATATATATATATATATATATGTGTGTGTGTGTGTGTGTGTGTGTGTGTGTGTGTGTGT
>Ga0099823_1006756_pt1 | contig 11615 bp, 2 predicted proteins | sample CowpearedBW_FD_76831 | JGI IMG/M metagenome (GOLD analysis project Ga0099823, IMG submission 76831) | Root nodule microbial communities of legume samples collected from California, USA - Cow pea red BW | ecosystem: Host-associated > Plants > Roots > Nodule | place: USA: California | collected... | reverse complement strand
TGCCACAACTATTTCTTTTATAGCTCATACTCTTTAATACTCTGCTGGATATATCCATGTGGGACTTCAAATATGTTTACATTGGCCTATTTATGCCACTGCAGGTTCTTTTACGAATATGTTTTATTGTGAAACTAATTCAAATGATTAGCTTACAAAAACTGCATCTTTCATCAAATCTGCACCAAACAGTTCAAAATATGTGAAGCTATGATAAAAAAAAAAATGCAGCTAATACAACCACTCTTAAGTGAATTATGAAATGAAAAAATAGAGTGGTATCCATTTGTTGTTAATTATCATATTGTGTGTGTTCTTCCATTGTAAAACAGATATTTTTCCCAAATCAGTTACAAAATAAGAATGGTTTAATCAATTAGGGTAACTCATTACTGACGTAACTAGGTGTAAGACGGCTAGCTTTTCACCTTAATGAATTAGTGATGCTAACAAAACAATATCATAAAAATCTATATGCCTATACTTTGAAGAACAAAAAGCTATCATAAATGTGAATTTGAATAGAGATTAATCTGCATGCACATTGTGATATATTACTACAATATTTCTTGAAAGATGAGAGAACTTCAGCCAAATTATCATAATATCTAGGAGTCAATCTTGGTTAACATGCTACAACAATTTTTAACAAAATAGTATTCTATTCATACTTCACTATTTGTTGAACCTACTTCAGGAATATTGATACTCTGCAACATATAAAAACTGGGTTTTAAGCAAGTAAGGTAGGTCACAACTGACACTCACCTAAGTTGGTGTTGCTAACGTTATATCTTTATGTTGGCAATGCTTACAGAAGAATCTCACAAATATTTTAGTCTTTGGCACTGGTTTTCATTATAAAAGTGGTAACAGTGCTTGTATACTCATTTTAAATTACTAAAAATGGTAACAGTGCTAGTATACTAACACTTGTTCTTGTCTTTCGTACTTATATACTCATTTTAAATTACTAAAACACTCTGGTTTATTATAGAACCTGAACACTTATATTTGTTTTCTTTGGTTCTTAGTGATAGCATTATAGATATGACCTTATTAAGTACCGCGGAGTAGACTTCGAGTTAAAATAAAAATTTTATATTTGTGTGCAATTTTTTGTTTTGGATCTTTGTTGGGTTTTGTAGTTGTTTTTTTTTTGTCTATTTGTTTCTATTAGGTCTTGAATTTGTCTTAATTTTTCTTGTAATCAAATACTTTATAGATTTCAATTTTTAAGAGGCTTGTTGGATAACCCTTTATAGTGTTTGGGCTCATGAGGAGAAGGTCTTGTATGTCTTTTTGTAGACTCTTGCATTCAAAATTTGCTCATTTTGGAATTTGAATATTATTTTTAATAAATCACAATGAGAATAAAAAATTAACAAAGAAATTCATTTTATCTAATCTTTGAATCCAATTAAAAAAATACAACAGAATCAAATCTAAAGGCTTAATATTCCATTGAATATAAAAAATATAGAAATAACATAAAAATAGGAGAATAAAGGGCGAAAAATGTAAAAGATGAGAGAGGACCCTCTAGAAGGTCCATAAACTCTCTTTACTACTTTTCCTAGGTCTATTTATATAGAATATGAATTGAGTTTTTCTGTTGTTGAAATCTTTGAAATCTTTTATCTGGTAATGTAATATCTGTAAAATAATAAAAAATATCTGATCAGTTTTAAAAATATTTGTAAATATTCTTTTTTGATATTTTCTTATATAATTAAATTAATTATTTAAAATAGTTAATAAATTATCAACAACCGAATTTTGTCCAATTCTCCAATTCAATTCTTGCAATCATACAATCCAAATTTGTAGAGAAATCCAAAGATATCAATATTTGCATTCTAATCCCTCTTGCTTTGTCCATTTGACCAAACTTGGAATATTTGATTAATTGATTGTCCAATAAAAGATTGTCACGTGACGGTTCCCCTCATCCTTTCAAATGAGACTTTTCATCCTCTGGTAGGGATGTTGCTGCGTGATGGGTGATGGCATTTTTTCGACGAGGTAGGTGGATCTGCAATGGCTGCCTGAGTTGTTGGTGCATCAACAAACAATAGAATATTGAAAAATATTTTATACAACTAAAAAATAATTTTTAATTCATTTTCATTACAGGAGCTCAAAATATCTAATTATAAAAATCCCAATTAAATTTCAAAATATCTAATTATAAAAATCCCAATTAAATTAATATTTTAAGCATAAAAAATCAATTAAGAAGTTAAGATTAGAATGTAAATGAGAACATAAATATGATTCATCACTTAGTTTTATACTAAACCTAATACTTCATTTAGAGTTAGAGTCATGGGAAGATATCAAAATAATTTTGGTATTGGACCATTGGAAAACTGTGAAAAAGGTAAGAACATGGCTTCAAGGAACAAATAATTTCATCCATCCTCCTACACAAATAGATTGATAATTTGGAATAGATAATATGCTACTCTGATTTAGAATTCAATTATTACACTGATACAACAATAAGGATTACATGATACACAACAATAACCAGTTAATAAATGCCCAGTATAAAAAAAAATTATCTATTAATAGAACAATGAAGTAAGGCTCTACATTATTTAGAAGCAGCTAATTCATCACTTCTATAAACAAGACTACAACCATATAAATACTTGAAACTAAATAGTAGGGGCTGCGCGGACGCATGCCCCTCTGCCACAAATTATGATGTAGGCTCCACTGCTAGAGTAGACCTTAGAACAGCACCCCTTCTTTGTGCAATGAAGGTCCCTGTTCTAGGCTATGAGCCTTCTTGATAGCTCATTAACCCCATCCAGGTAAGTATGTTCTCCAATGCTACATGTATTTCTTTTATAGCTCATACTCTTTAATATTCTGGCAGGATATATTGATGTGGAACTTCAAACATAGCTTTAGGGTTTACTCTTTAATGCATGTATACTCTTTCATGCAAGTTCTCTTACGAAGAACTGTATTTTTGGTTAAGGAAAAACTGAATATAATAACGACTTGAATTGTCATAGAAAGGCTGTTGTTCATTTAAAAAAAATCAGCACACAAGTTCAACTTGTGGATTATAAACTCAGTTATTTTGAGGAGAAAAAAGACGTTATCTTATTGTGAAACTAATTCAAATGTTTAGCAAGATGTTTGGATTGGGGTACGTAAACTACATCTTTCATCAAATCTGCATCAAACAGTACAAAATATTTGTACCTATAATGACTTGTTTGGTTTAAAATATGATCAAAATAAACATTCAACTAATACATTAAGAGAACTATGAAAGAAAATATAGAGCGGTATCATAAAAATATATGTACGTACACTTCTATATGCGTACACTTTGAAGAACAAAAAACTATAAAAAATATGAATTTGAATAGAGATTAGTCTGCATGCACATTGTGATATATTACTACAAGCTTTCTTGAAAGATGAGGGAAGTCAAGCCAAATTATCTTGGTTAACATGTTACAATAATATTTAACAAAATAGCGTTCTATTCATGCTTCACTATGAGACTGGTAAAGTATTGTAGGACATCTTTATGTTAATAAAATTGTTGAGCAGAAGATCAACCTATTTCTAGAATATTGATTCTCAGCAACATATAAAACTGAGTTTTGACTTCCATAATTCCCTGTTTGGACATACTTTAATTATTGTTCACCATTTATTCACACTTACCAATTTTATAACTTAGAAAATATATTAGCTTTTGTCTTCAACAATATAAAATTCACAACAATTAAGTTACGCATATTTTGAAAGAAAGTACACTACCAAAAGTCCTTAAAATTTTTTTCTCAAGAATGTGAAAATCAAACTTAAAAATTTTCAGTTGGAAATTTAATCAATTAACAATAATCAATCAAATTGTATCAATTAAAAAGTTTGTCAAGTTTTTAATCCCAAAATGACGCTCTATAAACTTTATCTAACAAAGTTAGCAATTTGCTTGATCTGTTCCTTACAGATTACTAATATAACCAATCGAATTAACAATTCCATTAGGGCAGATGCATACGATTTATAGTTCATACCATTTACTCTTTCAGCTAAAGTTGTCAATGTGGGCCTCTTAACAAGTCTTTAACGATAATGCTTTAAACAAGTAAGGTAGGTCACTACTGATAGTCACCTAAGTTGGTGTTGCTAACGTTAAATCTTTAACGAATTGGCAATAGAATATCACAAATATTTTATATTTTAGCCTTTAGCATTGTTTTTTTTTTAAAAGTGGTGCTAAGAGTTCACTCAAAGTCATTGAGCACTACAAGAATGTAGGCCGTTTGCGTCCGTCGGTCATAAATGGACGCTACTAGTCCAAAACCCACGATAAAATGAAGATTGTGTCGATCCAGCGACAGTCAAGTGTACCACATATATTTCTTCGATACAAAGCTCGTTTGCGTCGGCTAAATGGAAACGGAGATTTGGTGCTTATTTATCGTCGACTAAGCCGACGCAAAAAAAAATAAAAAATATAATAATAATTTTCTATGTGTGGGCCAAGCCCACGAACTACTTAAATAATAAAAAAAATATGAAACAACTTTCGAGTGGGTTTTGAAATTCAATAGTTAGCGTCGGCTTAGCGTGGATTTGGCCGACACAAATACTAGCGATTTTTGGTATGAAAAATTTATGCTCAGGCATATCCCGAACCTGCATCCAATCCAAGAACCTGTATCCTTACACATTTCCAACAATCCAGGATATCATTTCATTCATTTAGAATTGAAATTTCAAACATAACATTAATGTGGAAGAATGTGTTTGGAGAAAAATAGACCACAACATTGAAGTAGAAGAATTTAAAAGGAAGAACAAAATTTCAAGCAGCTGACCAATCCCAACCTCCCCTATTCATGTGGAAATTTATGTTCATCCCCAACATCTCCCGAAGATTCCTAAGAAAAAGGATAGTTGAACCTTCCTTTAATATTAGCCTCTTTCCCTAACTTTGGTAAAAAAAGATCAACTTAAGAATTCCTTCACTTTTAACATTGTATTCATACATAATACAGTTACCTATCAGACTCTTTAAAATAACTCCACTTAAGGAAATGTAGTGTCCAAACCTACACCACTGATTTCTTTTCTTTTTATTTTCCTATCTTGAGAAGAACTAATTAGGCTTTGAGTACATCCTTAAGTAAGAGCAAAGAAGTAGCAGAAGTTGGTGACTTTAGAATGCATATTTCACAATCCAAAAGCTAAACAAATTTTTACACATGCCAACAACAAACAAAAAAATTATACCATTCATCTATCTTATTTGATTATACCAATCTAAACATAAAAACTTACCTTTAGTGTACTTCTAACACAAGTTTCTCCTCCACACCAAATGCCTTTGCTTCACCCTAACATCCACTGATTCCACTCCAAAAGTGACAAAACTAACCTTTATGCTCAAGGTTTCAACTCCACAACACCACCAAACATGCCTACTCACAGAGACCTCCCACATTGGGTACCCATTAACAAAATAATAATCTTTCATTAGGGTTTATAAGTTCACATTAATCAACAATGCAATATAGCTTACTAGCTCACTTCACATATACAGTTTGATTGCCACAAACCGTGCACGAAATGGCCACGCCTCGTAATGTCCCAACCCTTGCCTTCCACTAAGCTTCTCAATTGCATCTAAATCCTTTCAAATGGGTTGTCAATCTTCCACGAAAAATGCAAAAACAAATTGGGGATTCTCACCCTCTTAGGGTTCCAACAAGAAAGGGGGAAATGGCCTTCACAATATTTTCAATCTCGCATCCCAATCGATTGCAGTAAGCTTTGCAATGTGTCCCATGGCTTACAACTCACAGAATGCACAAAGTCCACTCAAGATGCACAAGCTCGAGAAAGAGAAAGAGAAAGGGGAAAAGTTAGCCTTGTGGCGCTCGATGAGAGGAGAAAGGGGGAAGTTAGCCCTGTGGCACCTGATGAGAAGAGAAAGAGGCAAAGTGAAATATTTAGTTTTCCCACCTTAACTTAAATTAACTAATTTCTTTTTTTCTAAATTCAGTTCCTTAGCGTGGTGGTGTAGAAGAGAAACTATTATTTTTTATTTTATTTTCTTTCTCTATCGTCGATGTAGAGTCGTTCACAACTGACGTAGATTAAATATTATTTAATAAATCATTATTTAAAAAGTATGAAAGTGGTATTTTTTCATTTCTATTTGATTTCTTTCTTGGCGTCATTTTAGTATCGACGAAAGAGCGACGCAAATGCCACATTTTCTTTTCTTCTTTTTTTCTGCTTTAGTGTCCTATTTTAAGTTGCATAAGCCAACGCATTCAGCGTCGGAAGACAGTCTGACGCTTCTCTTTCGACGCTAATATATGACATTCTTATAGTGGACACATTGCATAATTATATAAAGCCTTTTCATGTATGATAATGACTAAATACATATAGAGCTGTAAAAATACTTTAAAATTCGTGAATCAATTCGGCTCATGTAAGACCCGTGAAAATTAATTAATTAAATAATTAATTAACTAATAAATGTGGGTAGAAAGAGCCTTTATGGCATTAAATGTTAATTGTGTGATGTGGAAAAGTGCTAGCTCAAATGGTTGAGAGTACTTTATTGTGTGAGAGGACTTTGGTTTGAGTCCTATGTATGCCATTTGTGTGTTGTTTGAATTATTCTTGTTTTATTTTGGGTAATATAATTGTGACTAGTGAGTGATATTATAGTCATAAGATTATAATGGTTATCACAAAATTTGAATTGGCATAATGGTTATGCTTTGACCTTATGGTTGAAGGATCACGGGTTCAAACCTTGAGGGACATAAAGTTGACTTTATTTTTTTTGTTAAAACTAGGGTTGACTTGACTGTGAAAGGGTAGTGGGAACTCTAGCAGAAGGGGCACCCAAGGGGGGGGGGGGCTGAAAAACCATAGTTAAAATTGAATAGGAATTTAAAACCATAATTAAGCCCATTTTCGTTTCAATTTTTAAACCCATTATTAAGGCACCTATAAAAGCCAAATTTTAGGAGAGAAGGAGGGTTTCTGGAGTTGTTGATTTGGCTTTTGGAGAGGAGCACGATTTGAGAGAGGGAGAGGAGAGTTTGGGTGCGCAAAGGGTTGAAGCAAAGCATTGGTGAATAAGGAACCTTCTTTTTCCCAATTTCATTATAGAATTACAAGTTAAGGGTGCTGGATTTATGTGTATTTCAATATTGTTTGTGTGCTGTGTTTTGCCCTCAATTGGTTTCTGTTTAATTGGGAAATTCGTGTGGTATGTGCTGTGGTCTAGAATTTGGTTGATTGAGATTATGTGCAAAGTCATGCTATGCAGTTTTATAATTAGAGTGAGGGTTTTGGGTATTCAATGGGTATAATTGATTAAATGTTGGGTTTTAGTAGTTCCATTGGATGTAAACATATACTGATAGGTTGATTGTTGAGATGGAATGCTTGGTATTGTATCTATTACGTTTTGGGTATGGTTTTGGTCTTTTCGTGATTGCACAGTGGCGAAACACTACAAGTTTCGCCCAAGCGACTCCTTCTCGCCTAGGCAAGAGTTGCAGGAGTTGATTCAGGGTTTAGACTCGAGCAATTCGCTCGGGTGATTAAGGTTGAGGTTGAGCGAAACGTTGTCTCGCTCAAGCGAGAAGGGCTCGCCTAAGCGAGTCGCGATGAAACCTGAACTCATTTTGAGCGCGACTTGTTGACCAGGCGAGTAGTCTTGAGTTCTGAGCGATGGGTACTCTCACTTAGGCGAGAGTGGCTCGCCTAAGCGAGTGCACAAGGTGATTGATGCAAACTTTAATTCGAATTCTCGTTCAGGCGAGGTCTGTGTGTTTTTGGGCGCAAGTATGTCTCGCCCAGGCGAGAAGAGCTCGCCTGAGCGAGATGAAGTGGTGAAGCCACTGTTTCACGCTTGCTCAAGCGAGATGGGGTGGCTTAAGCGAGGTTGACTGGCTAGCCTAGGCGAAGAGCTCTAGCTTAAGCGAGTGTACTGCGAGTCTAGTGGTTGTGTGCGACATAAGACTGTTTGATTGTGAGATTTTAAAGTATAGGAATTATATGCTTGTGTTTGTGGTGTTTGGGCTTGAAGGACTAAGTCCAATAGGGGTCTGGGATGTGCTTGATGGTTGGACGCATGATGGACATGAAACTGTGTAGTTCTCGTCGGCTGCTAAGTGGCGATGAGTCCTTAGTATGGTGATTACATGCGTCGGACGCACGATGAGCAAGGAACTGTTATGTTCCCGTCAGTTGCTATTGGGCGAGAAGTCCATAGTATGGTGATTGCGTGCGTGCCATGGTCCGAGCGAGGGAGGCTTGGATGGTTTACTACTGACGAGGAGTCTGTAGGGTAGGACTATGAGCAGGATAGGCTCGTAGGGTTGGACCACGAATGGGTTAGTTTTATGGGAGCACAGTGAAGTCCCAAGACCTAGTACATGCATATGACTCATGAAGGACTATGAGATCAGGGATGGGTAATTTGAAAATAATGAAATACTTTAGTGAGGTTAGCTTCTTTAGGATGGATGACATATTTATTTTATGTATTTATATATTTGTGCATAGCTCACCCTATTTGTGTGTTTGTGGCGATGATCAGATAACTTGTTATCTAGGAGCAGATGATTTGACAGGTGAGCCAAGAGATGCTTAGAGGCAGAGAGCAGGGGCTACTTGGGGCTTTTGAAAGAATTTACATTTTTTTAGACTTTTGATGTAATTTTAATTATGTTGAACGTTGGTGGAATTGTAATAATGCAATTGCGAATTTTTGAATTATGTTACCGTTAAAGTTTTTAAATTTCCCGCGTTTTTGGGAATATGCGAATATAAATGAGGTTTTATTAATATTATCGTGTTTTAATTTATTGTATTTATTCATTTATAAATACTTAAAAGTAATATTCCTTAGGGATGTTACAGCTCACCACGGTTTCAAGTTAGATTAAGTTAAAAAAAATACAAATTTCAATACAAGTTAAAATTGGACTCGGCTCACTCAAATTGAACTCGTGATGAGTCAGGTTGGCTCACTGACCCAAACATAAAAAAAAATAAAAATCACCTCACTCTTAACTTAACCGTACATGTACAACCCAAAACACAAACAAACTTTTTTTTTTTTTGAAATTTTGGGGAGAGAGACTCACGCCTAAGACACTTCATTCATTCTCTACCTTTGTCTGTCATTAGTAATTTTCTTTTCCTAAGATAGTAAGGTATAATATAGGGTTTGATATTATTTAGATTTTACTTAGAATTATGATTTAGTTTTTGGAATGAATTATTTATTTATTGTCTAAAATGAGAAAAAGTAAATTGTTAAAATAGGTTTGGACTTTTTGACTTTTGATTACATATTAAAAAAATGTTAGATTGAACACTACAAGAAAATTCTCAATTAGAAACTAATTTTAGTAACCAAAAATAGTTAATCACTATAGTGATCAATTTAGATACTAATTTACAAAATTAAAAATTATTAGTTACTAAAATAGTCACTATTATGAATAAAAAATTATAATTGGTCACAAAATTGGCCACTAAATAATTAGAGACCAATTTAGAAACTAAGTCATTTTGGTAGCAAAACCTAGGTAGCTAATTTAATGACCAATTTCCTTTGGTAGCCAAAATCATGGTAGCTAATTTTCAAGACCAATTTAATGACAAATTATAATTTTTTATTCATAATAGTGAATATTTTAGTAACCAATAATTTTTAATTTTGTAAATTAGTATCTAAATTGATTACTATAGTTATTAATCATTATTGGTCACTAAAATTGGTCATTATTTAGAAGTTTTTTTTTTGTAATGAAAGAAATAAAAAAGTTATAATTTTTTTCAAAAAGTGACCCAACCAGTTTAACCCATCAACTTGTGTTGGGTCAGGTCGGGCTCAAATTTCTTGAACTCACTAATAAGTGTGCCGGGTTGGGTTGACTCACTAATTGACCAACCCGTGATGTGTCGAATCGGGTGACCCGTTTTGACACTTTAAATACATACTTATTTTCTTAGAAATAGGAACCAAGTGGAAAAAATGGAAAATACTTTTTACTATAAGTGGTCGTTGAAATATTTATACTAAACCATACTTTAAAATGATAACCAACATTGTAAACTGACTTTCTAGAGTTCTTATAAAATATTAGAAATGAACTAAATTGAATTGTATAAGGTAAATTAAATGTTATCTTTTGATATTCAAATGAAATATGTCTATCAATAATACACTTTAAATTAGGGGTGACAATGCGGGTTGGCCCGGCCCGTTTAGGCCCGGCCTGCATAAGGCCCGCACATCGCGAGCTGGTTCTCCCCGCCCCGCACTTGGCCCGCGGGTTGACCTTTTTTTTTTAATTTTTTTTAATCTTTTTAATTTTTTTTTTAAAAATTTGTATGATAAAACTTTCAATGTTTAAAAATTAGGAAACTTTAAGAAGTTCATAAAATTAAGTAAAGACTTTGGGAGTTGGATGATAAATTGATAATTCAACATTTTCATCATATTCATACTATGACATACACAATGTATTCTTTAAATTTTAGCACATTAAAAAATATATAATACTTGTCTTTTTCAATTATACAAGAATTTGAAATGTTAATGCAAGAGTCCATAAAAAAAGTAATTAATATACACAAGTGCAAGTTTTTTTTTTAAATTTTATGTGGGCTTGCGGGCCAGGCCACAGGCTTATACGGGTCGGGTCACTGTAGGCCTACGAGCCGGCCCTACGGGCCAGGCCCTAATTGCCACCCCTACTTTCAATAATAATAGAAAAAAAGCTTTTAAAGGTCATACAACCAGAAAATCCAAAATTACTACTAACTAAAAGAAGAAATTTAAACAGACTCCACACATCAATATATGGCTCTCTCATTGTGCAAAACATGGCTTCCTATAAAATTGACATGTCGCCCACAAGGGTTAGTAAAAAATCAACACAACAAATGCACTGATAACACATAGCAAGTAATAAGTATTTTATCTTTCTCCTCAAGGGACTTGTGCAAAAGATGACAACTCTCATATTCAATAATTCAATTAGACCACTAAGTTCACAAAAACACTAAGAATTTTTTTTTTGTATTTTATCAAACAGTTGGTGTGCAACAAAAAATTAACATATTGTATTTACAATTTGTCAAGATTAGACTTCAACCACTTCATTCTCATGCATTCTAAATTATCTCAATTTCATATTCATGTTAAAATTAACTCACAAGAATACTTAAATCATATTCCTAGAGTCTTTGAGCCTATGATCACTCATCAAGTTTCAATCCCTTGAATCCTCAACAAGTAAACTCATACATTAGTTTCAAGAGTCAAAGATTACAAATGAACCAAGTTCTATTTCCAGATACAAGTGTTCATTAGGTATTCAATTTCAAGTGTAGATTCTAAAGATATTTTCCAACATCTCAAGAATCATAAATCAAACATGGGAACAATCCACATATCAAGCATGAAACATGGAAATCAAACACTAACTTGAATTTTTGAAGATTATATATATATATATATATATATATATATATATATATATATATATATATATATATGTGTGTGTGTGTGTGTGTGTGTGTAT
>Ga0099823_1006747_pt1 | contig 11621 bp, 10 predicted proteins | sample CowpearedBW_FD_76831 | JGI IMG/M metagenome (GOLD analysis project Ga0099823, IMG submission 76831) | Root nodule microbial communities of legume samples collected from California, USA - Cow pea red BW | ecosystem: Host-associated > Plants > Roots > Nodule | place: USA: California | collected... | reverse complement strand
TTTTTTTTTTTTTTAAATAAGTTGTTAACAGTTATAGGCAAGTGTGATCACTTTCCTCCATTGCTATAGGATACACGTACTCGAGTATCTTAAAGATAGGGTACACTTACTCGTTTATTTTCAAAATATATATATATATATTTTCTACCAAAATTATAAAAAATTAAAAAATGGAAAGAATAAAATTACCTAGTCTTATTCTTAGTCGTATTCTACTTTATCTTTTTGCTTTTATCGAGCATATATTTTGGACGTATATTAATTCTTGGGAAATAAAAAGAAAAAGTATTGGGTGGTGAATTGCGTCAAGGAGAGTTGGACAAGTTGAGCTCGGGGAACGTAACACGTAAGACCTGCATGCATGCGAAGACACCTCAAACCCTATCTTCATTCAGATACCAACAACCACAACATCCATAAATTATTACCAAAGCCAAATTCACAAACCCAAACCCAAAAGAGTTTCGCCATGACTTCTTTCACCAGCTTCTACAAATTTTGGTTCCTGCAGTTGAAGATCATGGTGAAGGATCTGAAGGAGGAGCACAGTCATGAAGGCATGGAGAAGGTGCTGAGACACCACGGAGAATACTACAAAGAAAAATGGATTGCGATGAACAAGGATCCTCTCAGCATGTTCACCTCGCCGTGGAACACCAACCTTGAACGCTCCCTCCACTGGATCACAGGGTGGCGCCCCACCACCGCCTTCCACCTCATCTACACCGAGTCTTCTCTCCTCTTTGAGACTCACATCATCGATATCCTCCATGGCCTCCGCACCGGAGACCTCGGCGATCTCAACCCCTCCCAGTTTCGTTACATGAGCGATCTTCAGTGTGATACTGTATCTAACACTCTCTCTCTTATCACTTTTAAATTCTTAATCTTGCTCATAATTTTGTCTGGGTAAAGTAACATTTTCTATCGAAACAAAATAATAAATAATTGCATTGAAGAATCTGTATGATGATTGTTAACCATCTAGAGTAGATTTAAATCCTGTGATTAGAAGAAAGGTAACAGAAGATTTTGTCGTTTATTGAGATGAGACAGATGCAAAGACAAGAAGACAGACAGTGTCTAATGAAATTTGATGTTGTAGTGTTCACGTGAAGGTTTCTTGTTTTTTTTTGTTTTGTTGAAGGTGGTTGTTTTTGAATTGTTTTTTGAAGGTGAGAGAGGAGAATGAGATTACTGAAGGGTTATCAGAGTGGCAGAACAGTGCGAGCGAGATGATGGGTTGTGAGATGGAGATGAAGGAGAAGATCAGAGAGCTGATACTTATCATAAAGAGAGCAGATGATCTACGGCTGAAAACGCTGCAGGGTGTGGTGAGGTTGCTTTCAAGGCAGCAGGCTATGGAATTCTTGATTGCCTCAGGAGAGTTACTCATTGGGATTCACAATTGGGGACTCATTCACGACTCAAGAAGAAATTGACTTCTTAGGTCACAATTTCCCTTTTGCTTTTCAAATTTCATCAGCTTTTATCACTCTATGGAACAAAATTTAAACTTATGTGCCATAAATTCACATGCAGTCAGACTATATAAGACTTAAATTCCATGTGTTGCTTAATAATATGGGGTGCTATTTTCTTATATATTATTATTTGTTAGGGATTGGTAATTATGTGTAGTATTTAATCTGGTTCACTTTTCATGACTTTGATTTAACTTTTATGGATATTTAAATATAATAAGTAATAGATTGTAGTATTTATTATTTTTAATGAATATTAGAATTTATTTTGTTGAGAAATATATAAATATATATATATATATATATATATATATATATATTTGATTTGGCTCGTTTAATTTTTTTATTTATTTATTTAAAGGATGAGAAACATAGATATTAAAGAAAAAGTATACATAAATTATAATCTAAAATTATAATGTAAATTCTGAATACTACTCTGTTGTTAGTCAAATTTTCATATAGGTTATAGTATAGATTAGTACTTCATATGGATATAATTTGTATACATTAATTATAACATAAATAAATAATTGATTACTATTAGTTACATAAATCATTTATTTAATTTATTATAACAAATAATTGATATAGTGTATACAATTTTTTATAGCAAAGTATATTATATATTTTATAAATGAAATAGTTGGGATACTCTATCCCCTTACACTTAATTTTTACCATAATTATGATAATTCGTCACTTTAATTAGATTTTCTTGTCAATTTACATGTTTATATATTTTTTTCAATTTTATTTTTAAATATATATATATATATATATATTAAATTAAATGTAGTATTTTATCAATTTTATATTTTATGTCAATTTTACATTTGAGTGACTGTATTTTAAATATAACTTTTTTATATATTTCTTTAAACAAAATCCTTTTATTACAAAATAAATAAAAATTATTTTATAATAATAATAATAATAATAACAATTTTATTTTTTTATTATCATAAAAATATATAAATAAATATAAACATTTTTATTATTAATAATATAATATAAACTTTTTACTATTAATAATCTAATATAAATTAATTACAAAAAGTAAAATCTTTTTCACACACAATCTTAAAAGTGCAAATACAACATTTTATATTACATGTTTTTGTGTGATGTGAAGGTTGTACCATATCTCCATAACTGCACTAAATTTTAGAAAGAGTAACATGCGCTAATAAGAAACAAGAAACAACTAACTTGTCTCATACAAATTTTCCATAACTTTATTATTAAAGGCCTTTATATTACCCTTTTTATTCTTACTCTTCTTAATTTAGTGGGATATCTTATATTCATTTACACAATAAAACTTATGCAAATTAATAGGTAAAATACTCAATTCCAATACGAGAAGTTTGGACACTCGAGTTTAGTTTTACAAAAAAAGGTGACTCATTATTTTATTTGATTTGTCACACATAACACATATCTTGTTCCATTGAAATACCTTACTACTTAATTTGAGTTTAGTTGGCACTCCATTTAAAATTACCCTCTATATTACTTTCCAAACTAGACAAAAACAATTAAGAATCATCTTTTCAATGTTGTTGTTTTGTGACAGAAATTAATTTCAAATGTGTAAACAAAATAAAATACACCTCATCAAAAAAAATGATATGAGAATAAAGGAGAAAGAAAATTCAAAAAAATGATATGAGAACAAAGGAGAAAGAAAATAATTCTTGATCTTATCATACTACAAGAAAAACATCTTTTAACTTCAAAAAAAATGCACCCAAAATGAAAATATAGAAGCTAAAGCATTTTAGAATGGGTTGTTGTATCCGACTCAAATATCAAGGGATAGACCCACGCTATTTTTTTGCAGCATCCATACATGTCAAATCTTACTAGTATTTTTATACTTTTCAAAAAGTATTCATACTAGCGTGGGCTGAGCCCTCGCTAACTATTTAATATTAAGAAAATATCATTCATAAAGTCTATCTGACACTTACAAAATATTTAATTAATTAATTTTTAATATATATTGAAAATAACCGATGCTTTGCAATAACCAATGCTCATCGATAAAATCATTAAATGTATTTAATTTCTTTTTCATACTTTCACATGGATGACAGGAAAACTAAGAACTAGTATACTATTTTATGAAATCCGCTGGTGGGAAGCTATTAATATTATTACTTATTTAAATTTATAAAAATGTTTTACAGTTTTATTAATATCATGTAATTTTATTTATTTAATGTTTGTGACGGTTTAGAGTAGGCTCGACCCATTTTATAATTTATATTTTACTTTAAAACGGATTAGAAGAGTTGAATAAATTAACGTTATTTGAGTCATTTTTAAACCGACTCCTTTTTAAGGTGGATAATTAATTGTTTTCTTGTTGTGTTACAAAAAGTTCAAAGATTGAAAAGAATGATAGAATCAAAAAGTTTAAAGATTGGAAAGAGTGATAGAATCACAAAGGTTATGTAACAAACTAACCTATTTAACAAAATAGATTCTAATTAAACAAAAATCTATATACATTAACAATCTCTCTAAAACACAATGTTATTGAAAATAATTAATAATATTCAGTTTGTAACATAAGAAGAAAAATTGAGCATAAGAGAGAGGCTTGGTAACTGTATCAACAACTTGATCACTTGTGGGAATGTGAGTGACAATTAATGAGTGATGCAATGATAACAAAACCTTTGTATTCTGCTTTGATTGAGTAACCAAAGTTTGCATTTTAAACCACTAAAAAAAATCAAAGTATTCCCAAATAATAGTACCAAAAGTGGATTTTCTGTGGTCAAGGTTCAATTTGAATCACAGTAAACAATTAAGTTGTACCTGTCCAAAGTAGCTGTAGGTTGAAGATGTAAACCATAGATACACCTTTAGATAACATCATATGCATTTTAAATTTTTCTAGTGTTTTAACAAAGGCTGTGCCATGAATTGACAAATATTATTTATATTATAACCAATTTCAGAACTAGATATTTGTTATATGTTGTAAAGTACCAACTATTGATATATATAGTAGGTTCATCCATGTATTCAGAGTCATACCTAGAAAGTTTCAAGCTTCTATGGATAGGAGTGGAGATGTCCTTAGCTACTCACATTCCAACTTTTTTAAACAAATCAAGAATGTATTTTATTTAAGAAAGAATAAGAGAACCATCGTTGAGATGTTTTACCTCAACTCCTAATATACAAGATGACCAAATTGTTTGAGAGAAAAAAATAATGTAATTTAAAGATAACATAATGAAATAGAGAGAGGGAGTTGCACCTAACGGCAAAATTACATATTTGGGTCACTTTGAAAATTAATTTACAAATCTGAGTCAGCTGACTAATATATTACACGAGATGGGTTAAGTCTTCATGTAACAACACAAATAAAGTCGTTAGGAGTGGCACAGTCTTCTTTTAAAAAATTTAAAAAGCAAAAAACGTTATAAATGGTAACGACTTCAGCAGTAGAAGTCGTTAGGATTAAAACCGATTTCAAGTAAAACGTTTTGGATCCTGACGGTTTTGGTTTTTAAATTTTTTCAATTATATTTAAGTTTTTTTATTATATAGACAGTTTTGGTTTGTAGTTGTCACGTCTTCGCAGAACTATATATTATATTGTTAAAGTTTCTTTTAGGAAAAAACTAAAAATTGTAATACTTTTTTTTTTATTTTGATAAAATATTTATGCAAATTTCTAATAAAAAAAATGTAATAATTTCTTTTAGCATGATCATTTATACGTAATAGCAAAATAAGTCGTTACCGATATAAAATAACGAGATTTGTTATATTAATTTTGTGTAATATTTCGTTTATTATTTTATTTTAATTCCTAAGTTGATTAAATTTTAATTATTCCTAAAGTATTCTATAAATAATAAAATGTGCAATATTTTTTATAAAATTAGAAATAGCAAGGTGATACATTTAATTAGATAATGAAAAATTACAATCAGGATGTGAAATTCATCCTATACGAAAATCTAAAATTAGAGTTAGCAAAAACTAATGACGATATGGACAATTTTCCCTGTGATGTCCTTCATTTATGCAATATGAACATTTAGTCCCTTTATTTGGATAGGCTTGGTCCATTTCATTATGGATACGGTTAGTTGTAGGTCTTCCTAGTGCAGTGTGGCGCGTGTGTGGGTCTGGAATGAAATTAGGTTCGGTGTATGTAGACCAATAATCTTTATTCTTAACCGGATGCAATTGAAGTTCATATATGCCTTGTTGATGGTGTTGAGGCTATAAACAAGATGAATGTATGTGGTTAGATCTAAATGGGAGAAAGAGCATACAACTATTACGTGTTGACAAGGTAGTCGGAGAGCTTGGAAATGACCACAGTCACACCATTATTCATTTAATTTAACTATCAAAGACATTGGTTGGCGGTGATCATGTGGAGAAAACATCTCTTGAACCTGAAATTCAAAATTGTCTTGAACATTTGCGCACCTTACACATGCGTGCTTGTTGTTGATTTTTTCTAATAATAGCAGTTATGTTTTCTAGGTATTGATGTCCTCCTTGTAACATCAAATATGCCTTCATGCCTCGCTCAACAAACCATGATGCAGTCCTTTCAAATGTTGTCTTAATTAGAGCACAAATTGGTAATGAACGAGCTCATTTTAGAATAGAATTCATGCATTCAGCCAAGTTTGTTGTCATGTGACCGAATCTACTACTACCATCGTATGCCTGAGTCCACTTTTGTAATGGTATCCTGTCCCAAGAAGCCACTTCAGATGAATGAGATCTCAATGCTGACAATTTTGCATTGAATATAGGTTGTTTGACCTCGTAAGCTGTGACAATGCAGGTGAATACCTTTGTTTAATTTGAAATATAGTTGTGAATGAACAAGTAAGAATTAAGAATGATAGTGTAAATTTATTACCCATGTTAAGTAATCGGTTCTTCAAATCTTGGTTTTTGAACCTCTTATTGAAATTCGAAGCGATATGACGTATGAAATATACAGATTGAAGCCCTTCTCCTTCCCATCGAACTTGTTCAGATCGTAGGGCTGCTAATATACCTTTTCCTCTATCTATTATCAAGCAAAGGTTTGATTAAGGGGTTACGTGCTCCCGTAATAGCTGAAAAACCATATTAGAGCCTCTCTTGTCTCACCTTCAACTATCGCGAAGGCCAAAGGAAAAATGTTACGAGTCTCATCTTGAGCTAGTGTTGTGAGCAATGTCCCTTGATATATCCTTGTGAGAAATGTGCCATTCCCTTGTACAATTGGCTTACAATAATTAAACCCTTGGATGCATGGTCCAAAAGCCCAAAATACGCGTTCCAAAATATAAGAAAAAGGGTCAAATTGACCTTTAACTACAATGGGAGAACTAATGTATTTAATTATTGTGCCTGGGTTGGTTTGTTGAACAGCTTCAAACCACCTTGGAAGTTCGTTGTACAAGTCTTCCCAATCTCCAAATGCTTTAGCCAACACCTTCTGTTTAGCATTCCAAGCTTTTTGATATGAAACTGAATACCCAAAACGATTAGAAATTTTGGAGATCACACTTTTGATTGGTATGGAAGGGTTTGTCTTCACACAATGAAACACAATGGAAGCAATTTGGTTGGAATCAAGATTCGTATGATCAGGAGATACATTTGTAGACAAGCACGTTTGAAGTGCATCGATTTTCCTTATTTCCCACTTTAAACTATGTTTGCTATAAGCAGCCTGTAGTCGCCATTGACAACCTTTGTTATAGTCGACACATCGACATATATAATAATCAGATTTGCTCTCAACAACTGTATATATGTACCTGTTATCAACATGGTACTGTTTGATAAATGAGACGCATCGGACAAATCCTAGTTCTATTCCAGTTAGTCAATTCTGTCGTACTTTTGATCAACTACGTACCAAACAGGTACTTGTTAAACTTTAGTATATTATTACAATGTTATTTTCATTAGCATTTTTAATGGGTTCCATTTTGTTTCAGTTCTTGTGGACACCTTATAGGCAACATCAAATAAGTCGGTTGATTGTCATTGATATCCCTTCAGTATCAAGAGCAACAGTACCTGTGATATGCTTTGCGACGGTTGAATTCCAACAGGCAGATTGGGTCATGAGACAATTTGGTTTAAGACAAAATATCCCATCTAACTCGGTTAACCTTGACCAAGTTCACAAGGACGATTTAAGAGGGAGAAATGATAGAGATTGACCGACAAATCATCAACACTGGATTGCAATATGGAATGATCAACATAATCGTGTCATTCAAGGTGTATTATTCACCGCAAACAGCCATTTGCATGATAGTTCAGCGTATATGTAGTGGTACATAAACCACACTATCCGCTACATATCTCCATCTGTACAATCTTCCGACGATGAGGTTAGTTTTCCTTCATTACAAGATTTATTTATCAGTAGTTCTTATTCATATCAATAACCATATTACTTTTGTTAACAGTATGATACTCCACAAGAACCTTCTCAACCTCCTTCACATCCCTATCAGCCTTTTTCACAACTCTACCCACCCCATCTAGGGTCTTCTGCAGATTTTGTACATCATTCGCATCAATTTTTTGGTCAGTCGTCTATGGGTCATGGTGAAATGTTCGGATATTCCCAACCTCAACATGGCAATCCATCAAACACCTACTTCCAACAAGTTCCTTCATCATACGGATTCTTTTTGTCTTACTCAATCTATGGTGTTGGACCATCACACATGTTTGGCACGTCAACTATGACACCACCGTCTGCATATAATCCAGGACCATCATCATCAATGCTTTTCTATCCTCCACCACCGACTTTTCAAAGATCCTTTTTTCCTCCACCGCAACAGGGTGAAGATGACAGTGAAGACGAGGATGAACAACACTAACACCAACCACCCAAACGACCGATCAGACCACGAACACGACCTCCATGTGGCACTGGAAGTCTTAGATGATGTATTTAAATATTATATTTCAACTTTAATATAAAACTATTTTATATTATTAATTTTCAGATTTTTTTTGTGTTTTTTTAATTAATTTTCTAACGTTTTTAGTAAAAAATGCGCCTGCAAATTAAAAAAGCTTAAACATTAAAAAATTAAAAAAATAGTATGAGTATTACATTTTTTAGTTTAAAACTCAAATAATATAATACTCCAAAACATATTATTTTAGTAAAACGTGCCAACTACATTATTTTTTGAATGCTAATAAACATAAAATATAAAACTGTATGTCGTATTATTTAATGAATTTACCCTGTAATAAAAAAAGTGAAAATATAAAAAAAAATTAAAAACCAAAACCGTTAGGATCCAAAATGGTTTCACGTGAAGTCGGTTCCTTTCTTAATGATTTCCATTCTTGATGTCGTTACCACTCCTAACATTTTTTGCTTTTTAAAAATTTTAAAAGAAAACAGTGTCACTCCTAACGATTTCACCTTATGTGTCGTTACCCACCATGACGACTTCACCCTTCTCGTGTAATATTTTAGTCAACTAACCCAGATTTGTAAATTAAACTTTAAAGTAACCCAAATTTGTAATTTTGCCCCTAAAGACAATATTCACAACAATTTGGCGGTGGTAAGTCTGTTACACCAAGCTCGTTGGACCTGTTTAAGCCATATATGGACTATTGAAGTTTACATATAAGAGTAAAATTTCAAATTCAAAGCCAAGGGATTGAGCCATGTAAACATCTCCTAGAATTCCATTTAAGAAACCATTATCGATATCAATTTGTTGAATATAATGTTGTTTGGAAAGGCTAAAGTGAGGAAATAACAAACATTTATTAATAAGCTTTGCAATTGAAGAAAAGGTCATAATAGTCACACTTAAAACTTTTAAGAAACTCTTTAGCCACAAAATGACCATTGTAACTGTTAAAGTACCATTTGGATATTCTTTAATGTGAAACACCCATTTTTAATCTATAATAGTTTGGCCAATAAGAAGAATAGTAAGAGAACATCTATTACTAGCTATTAAAACATCATATTTGTCTTTCATGACTTTGGGCCAAAGAGGAAAGGATGCTCGCTTGACAAGAAGTAAAGTAAAACAGTAACATGGTTTAACAATACTAAATTTGAACTATGTTTTCATGTGATGAATGGGTCTAAGAGATGAAGAAACAATAGGAACTAGAAGGTTAGGTTTAATTGAAGAATTACATATAGTGGGAGTATCAACAACATGTGATTCTTGAGTAGCATGCTAAGTGGGAGAGTCGACAATAAAGGGAATGATTCTAAAAGAAAGAATTTGGAAAGGTGAATAGGACAACATAGGAGTTTGTTTTTGACTGGCAAACGAAAAGGTGTTTTCATCAAATACAACATCCTTAAAAATAAAGATATCTTCTGATTTGAATTAAGACACTTCTAACCTTTGTGATAAAAGGAATAAGTTGTAGTATAATGATATTGCAATTTACTAGTATTATAGGGACAAGTATTATGGGGATAGCAAGTATAACAAAATATTTTGAAAAGAACTATAGTTTATATCTTTGTAAAAGAGAATGAAATGTGGGATAGAAGGAGGAACAACAAAAGAATGAAGTATGTTAATAATATAAATAGTAGTGTTAAAAGCATAATCCTAGAAAGACATGGGAAGATAAGTTAAGAAAGAAGATTAAGACTCATTTTAACATTATGACAATGTTTATATTCTACTACATTTTTATGATGAGTGTGATGACAAATTAGACGATAATAACATATTGTCAGGTTATCTATGTTGGTACTTTAATTTTTAACTACTTTCTTTATAATAATATTTGGAGAATTAGGTAAATATTGTAATTGTATTACTATAAATAAAATGAATCAAGTTAATCTACTTTTATTGCACTACAATAAAAATATAAAAAAATTACAAAAACTTAATATTCGTAAGTGAGTCCACCTATAACTCACCAATTTATGGCAGATCGAGGTAGACTACAAAATTTTTTACTCATCAAACAGAGAACCAGGTTTAAGTGACTCTCTTTTACTCAACTCGTGGTGAGCAAACACCCTTACACATGTATAGCATAGCCCTCTTCAATTGTGTATGCATCTAAAGAATCTATTGTCCATGTATTCTCCTATAACCTTAATTTTATCTTTCATTTTATATTCTCCTATAACCTTAATTTTATCTTTCATTTTATCTTCTGACTGAAACTATTTCTTTCCACCTAATTTCTACATACTCCTTTCAAATCTAAATTATAACATAAATGAATGTAAAAATGGATACAAGATAAGTTTATTTTGCAGAACCAATGTTATAACTAATTAGAAACGGTTCTCTTAACACAAAGTTATAGGTTTTCAATTTTATTCCTTAAGTATATACAATAAAATAACATTGCTATAAATGATTTCGTCCAAAACAATAAAATGTTGGTATATTATTAATCTATCAAAACTCATAATTATTTTTTAAAATCAAAACATTGGAAATGAATAAGTATTGTCAAAATAATACAAAATACTCATGATTTCCATAACTTAACTTAAAATATCAAAGTCCTATTTACAAGAAAGAAAAAACACTTGTGCATGCCCAACTAAATAAGTAAAACGTGAAAAGGATACTTAAATGAAAAAAAAAATTTAGTTTTTAAAAAAAAAAAAAAACTCAAATAAATGTACTCTTACATATTTTTTATTTTAAACAAAAAATCAATCTAAAATAATAAAAAAATATACAAAAATTCATAAACTATATATGGCTGGAAAGTTTAATTAATATATTTTCATAATATTCAATCAAATTTTTAGTTGATATAATTAATTCATTAAAGTTAGGTAATGTTCCCGTAACTAAACTAGCTAGTCAATTGGGGGAGCTGAAAATATATTGTTATTTTAACAACAAAGTGGGACATTAGCCTAGGAAAAAGTTTGTCCTCCTCTTTGGGATGGACCTTCGTATTTATAAGCAGGAAAAATGTTGTTTACATCCTAGATTCCCATCTCTCCTTAAGACTCGGGAGTGGGTATTCCTGTTGCAATTGATAGTATGGCTAGTTAATGGGTAGAAAATTAACATTAGAAAGTACGATTTACACGTTCAAAGGTTTCTAGAACAAATGACTGAAATAATGTGATCTTATTTC
>Ga0099823_1006741_pt1 | contig 11623 bp, 9 predicted proteins | sample CowpearedBW_FD_76831 | JGI IMG/M metagenome (GOLD analysis project Ga0099823, IMG submission 76831) | Root nodule microbial communities of legume samples collected from California, USA - Cow pea red BW | ecosystem: Host-associated > Plants > Roots > Nodule | place: USA: California | collected... | reverse complement strand
TTATGATTATATAATCTGAAAGTTATTTTCAACTCCCATATTGAGAAATCTAGAAGCCAAAATTGATTTCCAATTACCAATTCAAAAACATTTTTAAAGACAGTGAGAATTTTAATTTTTATAATGATGCAGGAAAATATGACTGCCAAAAGAAACCCCTTTCTTTTAAATATAATAGATACTAAAGCTAAATATAATAAGACACATTCTATAAATTCTTTAATGGCATTGGAATCATTCATTATAATTGCTCTTTCAGTTTTAGGTCATTGTTTCACGTAAGAACGAATCCATTGAACCTTGCTAAAGTGGTGTGGAAAGGTCTTCGCATGGCACGTAAACAGTTTAGTCACGTTCCCAAGAAGAATGTATAGCCATTATCAAACCTTTTGAAATCAATGTCCCTATCAATTTGTAGCATGACTAATAGTTCTGAGACAAAAGCCATATATATATATATATATATATATATATATATAAAAGGCTGTTCATCACAAGGATTCATATTAGTCAGTCCACGAATTAATTAATTATATCTAGCAAACCAATGCCAAACATAAAATTAGTTACCGTCACATTATTGTTTTACAATATCTAATTACAAAGGACATGAAATTTCGGAGACCCAAAGACTAAAAAGATAGAGAATATGGTATTCTATGCTACAATCAACAGTTTCTATCAATCATGCTAATCTGTGTTAAAATCAGTTGTTCTAGAAAAGCTCATGTACATTCCCAACGATTTCTGAATCTATTTCTTCCTGGAACACATCAGCCTCTACACTTAATTTACATATAATCACAGTGGATCTAGTATGATACAGTCTACTCAGCTCAGTTTGGTTCTCTTTCCTCTCTAACCAATGAGCACTTTTCACCATCATTGTACATAACGCGTAGTCAAGATTTCTCTGACTGCTTGGTGAGCTCTTTATCGGCAAAGTGAAGAAGTCTTCTTAGTCTTAGAACCATGTCACAGTGGAAGGGAAGCGCAGTTCGCCGCTCTAAGTATGCGGGGCTCACTGTCATCCAAGACAAGGCATGAAGCTCTGCTGCAATAGACTCCAGAACCAAGTGGGTCTCAATTTCAAAATCTTTAGCTTCCCAGCTTAAACTTCTACCAACTTGCTTGTTAATTCCTCGGACAACTTTCTCTTGGGGGATGTTAGTACCTCCATAGTAGTCAATGAGGCTCACTGAAAGTATAGAGGGCCATTCTTCCTTTAGGTTGCTTCTGTAATCCTTCCTCATGGAAGGTACTGCTTTTGAAACCACAAATCCAGCAGAGAGAGGAAGAGCAGAACCCTTGCTGTGAAGAAGATGAGCCAGTGGTGGTGACTCTGCTGTGAGGCACGTGGGGAGTTGAAAAACTGTTGGAGGAAGAAATCGCATGCTGGGAGAAGGAATTAGAATGTATGCAGAAGACGTAGAACCAAGAGACTTCACTGGAGTGAAACCTTCGATGTAACCTGCAATAGACAAACCACCACTCCTTTTAGTTCCCCCTCCAAATAGTTTTTGCTACAACACTTACATTAGTTACTTAATTATGAATATTCAATTATTAGCTAGCATTACAAAAGAAATTGTGTATCTTAGTAGCTTTGCGAAATACTGATTTCATTTTCCGATGCCAATATATCTACAATTATAACTTTTATCCAGAAATCCTAAGTTGAGAATCATGAGGAAGAATACTAATCTGAATTTCCTTTATTGCCAAAACAGGTTTTTGGTGTATTGGTGCAATGACTTTAAAAAATGCAATCATTGTGATGAATGTGTAGCTATACCAAAGTTATGTTCAATGTCAAAGAGACCACAGTTTATAAAACATTCTTTTGGATGAAAAATAGTAGTGCTTATTGTTTACGCGGACACCGTTAGGATTACCTAAGATGATTTGGACAAAATAATTAGTTGAATGCTTTCCTTGAATTTGAGTTTGAGATTGAAGGCCTCAAGTACTTAAATTTTGGGGATGGAGTTTGCAAGATCAAAGAAAGGAATGGTTGTGTCATAGTGAGTATATTTTAGATCTTCTCAAAGATTTTGAGATGATGGGTTTCAGGCACGCAGAAACTCCTATAGAGTATAAATCCTAATAAAAAGCTTGGAAGTAAAGACAAGCGTGATCTAGTAGATACCACTAAATACCAAAGATTACGAGGAAGGCTAGTGAATCATATTGAGCTCACCGTATGAACATCTTGAGGAAGATTACAGAATTTTTAACTAATAAAAAGTTCTCGGAGCAGGGGACTTCTTTTTGAGAAAATGGGGCAACAAGGCTTATATTAAAATTGAAGAGTTCACGGGTGCCGACCACTAGATCCATGCCTGACCAAAAGTCAACATCTGGCTATTGTACTTTGTTCAGGGAAATTTGGTTACTTGTTGAGGCAAAACAAAATGTGGCCAGTAACACAGAAGTTAAAATATAGGGTAATGGCATAAATAGTTAGTGAAATTTATGGCTAAAAGGAATTCACTAAGAGTTAAAACTTCTTACCACTCTTCCCACGAAGTTGTAAAATGATAACAAGGCAACAATTAGTATTTCTCCGAACATTGTTCTACATTTTCAGAGCAACAATGTCGAAATTGATAGACATTTTAAGAAAGGGAAGGCGAACATACATATCACTGGTTCCTACTTCGTAGCAAGTTGAGTACATTCTTACAAGAGGTTTTCTTAGAACAAATTTTGAACTCTGTATAAGCAAGTTGGACAACTATGTACCTGTTGACAGTTGTACGCATTTTTATTTTAAATTTAAATTTCAAAAAAGGATTCTAGAAGACGATTTATTTAGTTAGTTAAGATAAATCAACATTCCATATTCAAATCTGGTTTGATTCTATTCTCCTTTGTTTTCTACGCTATCTTTATATTCATTTTGTAATCAGGATGGGTAGGATGTCTCCTAGCATACTCTGTAATTTCTAATGTAATTTGGAATAATGTACAAAAGTAAAGAATTTTGTTCTCCTAAAATTATTAACACCAATCTCTACCAAGTTGAGAGGTCAAAGAATTTAAAATTATTAGACAAGGTTAGACTCATGTTTCATTATTTTATTATGTTAGGAATGAATCTAACTAAATATTTTTATGGTCATCTATAATTATTAATAAAGAATATTATTCTTGTAACTACTATTTTAGTGAATATATTATGTTACCCCTATGAATGCAACTCATCTTATTTATTTTATTGTTTGTAAAAAAATTACCTAACCATTAATAATAAGGATTTTTAGTAACCGCTACTTTTGTAGATACATTTTGTAACTGCTTATGTTTTATTTTATTAATTAATATAATGTTTAATGTTTTAATTGTATATATATATATATATATATATTTTAATTATGACATAACAGTGGACACACGCGGTCAAGGACATGAGTTTCCACTTGTACTTTATAATTAGGATATGACATAACACTTTCACACAGCTATAGTGTGGGTTACTAGATCTAGGTAAGGGTATCGAGGTATTATTAAGAAGACACAGACATTGACACTAAATTTGTTATCCTGCAAGATTGGGCCTGTGGAGAGGTATGTTTACAAATGAGTATTGCGACAAATACTATAATACCCTATCCAAACCCTTTCCATTAATGATGAAATTATTATCAGACGTTTATGTGCGTGTTTTTTAGTGTGTAAAGGTTTCTGATGGTTTTGTCAGGCCGCGACAGCTATCAGTTAACTGACAGTTGATATAAGCTTGTATAAATATATACCTCCGTATTTCCTTAACCAACTGTAACATTTATCACAAGCAGAATTTCAACTTGTGTTGCAAAATTTTCGGAATCTAGTATCACCTTTCTCTCCTATATTTTCTTTCATTTTCTCATATCATCTATTCTGGTGCACGTACTCATCATCCATCAGAACAACTCTCATGAATGCAATTTAACAAAATAGAAATTGAAATAATTCTAGTACAGAAAACTCACCAGGAGTGGAGGAATCTGCTGGGTGAACTAGCTGTAATGTATGGTCCATGGAAACTGCAACAAAACTAATGCTTTGTGCCCAATGAAGCAAACCCCTTGAATTGTCAACCATGGAATGTCCACCCATAAGCTGTTTTCTTGCAGTAGGTTGCCCTAAATTGCCTTTCATAAAACCAGTGGATTTGGTATGGGGGCTGTACAAGGGACTAGGCGAGGAAGGAAGAGTTCGTTCTGGGATCAAACTCATGTCTTGTTGTTGCAAAGAAGAACCATTACTCGTTGCAGACAACCCATCAGACATAGATTTCCGCAATTGCAGAGGCCATCTCTTCATCTCAGATACACCAACTGAATAAATGGCTTTCTGCCATTCTGTTTGAAAAAAAACAAAATCAAGGTAACAATGCATGTATAGAGGTTGACATAAGATGCAAATGGAAAAGTAGCAATCTAAAGTGGCGTATATATAAAGCTAATTTACTTTTGATGAATGTAAATATATGCCAACAAACAACTTGCTGTTTTAAATCCCATAAAGAAAAGTAGCCAGCTAAAAAAACATAATAATGGTATAGCACACAGGAATAGCCAGTATTGTGAATTTCTTTTTATTGCTATTATTATTTAGTTTATTATATTTTTATTACTGTTATTGTTTAATTTATTATATTATATTCAGTTTTTATTATCATTTAGTTTATCACGTCATATATTATACTCAAAATAGTTTATAATATTTTCATAGTGCTACTGTTTAATCTATTACATTATATTTAATGTTTTATTTACTTTTTATTACTATTATTTTGTTTTACAGCATCATATAATATTGAATTATTATGTTATTTATAGGTATTTTAATATATTTTTTATTCACTATAAACTCTTACGAAACCTCACACTCTAGATGTCTAAATTATGCCATTGCAATGACATTTTGTGGATAAGCCATGCCCAAAATCTGATGTGCATATAACATAACCCACAGGATAAGAGGCAGAGGCAGAAACCTTACCAAGATACTCGAGCTCATAAAACCCTCCAATGCGTGCTATCACAAAATCTCGAGGCCTTGCAAGGCCAGGGTCACAAGATTGAATTATCAGACAACCTTGCTGAAGAATTTGAACAAATAGGCACTGCAGTCCCTTTGTATCCTGCCTACTGCTTATTCCACCAAAGGGGAAAATGTTACAGTCTAGCAATTCTCCCCTCGAATCTGTCCAAATGCATACAAGCCAACGCCAGTCCTCTGTCCATCCATAGCAACAATGTAGGCTTGGAGGACTCTTCGGATCAGACCCAGATCCATCAGTGCTTGAAGCAGACTCCACACTTCCTGCTGTACTTGTACTCTGTACATAGTTACCACTACTGTCATCTACCAGTGCCTTGGAAGATTCTGAAGTGGGACTACCAATGACTGAAATACCACTTTCAAGAGAACCTGGTTCTGCCAGAATAAAAAGGGGTTCAAACATGTAACGAATTTCATCAAGGAGGAAAATATCCCCAGTTCTACTTGGATCACAGCTTAGCCCCCCAGTCCTTGTTGGCTGCCAAGAATTATCCCACGTACCAGGCCTCAAGCTAGCATCTATGTCACCCTCTCTTGGAAGAGAATGTCCTGCCATTCGAGGACCAACACAATCTTTCCACATCCCAGAGATGGGAGAAGGCAGCTGCGTCAAAACAGAATGAGATCTACCAGAAAATGCAGACTGAGAAAAATCACTAGAGATTCCACGTGAAATTCGACGAGCTTTGCAGTACACAGTAAATGCAGTCTCTTTTAAAATGACAAGTTCGCTAACAGATGGGCTAGTGACTCTGAAAATGGCATCCACAGTCACAATCTGCAAGACCAATTTTGGAATACTAAACCCTGAAAGCACAAGAACATTAGATGGAGAAGCCTCATCGACAGCAGCCAAGCCACTTAATGCCTTCACAACCTGACTATGCAAGCAAGATTTCCTCTCTCTATCCAACTGTTGGACTACAGATCCAATCGCAACAGAAGATTCAATTACAGTTTGCAAAATTGCAGTGGGATCAGGAAATGGGCACACCACATAGATTACCTAAATGTTATGGGGTAAAGATGAGATCAAAAAGCACCAATGCACATAGATCTACAGTACAAATTAGAGAAATATGCTATAACAAAACTATGTTCTGTAACGAACAGTGCCATGCCATTAATGCTTCAAACAACCAAGTTGTTAAAACCTCATCATAATTTGGACTGATTAGCTCTTAGAGAACATAACCATTCAATCTACAATTTGCCAATAAACAAGGCACTTACCAAGCACGAACTGTTACTTCCTTCGCTGGGGTTTGTAGAAAAGCACGAGCCAATTTTCAAACCTCTAAGTGCCTTAGAAAGAGACTTGAGATAACTAGTCAGGTCCCAGCCATTTGATAACGATAAAAAATAATCACTTACTGAACCAACAAGAGATGCATTACTGCTCTCAATCTTCATTGATTGGGGGCAGTCAAGTAAAACAAAACCACAAGATGACAACTTTGAAGACTCTATCTCCATCTGATTCCCTAAGCCTTGAGGTGAATGAGTACCCAGCTTGCATGTCTCGTACACTGAAAAGAATAAAAGAAAAATAAGACTATAGAACAAACCAACACAAAAAACCAGAGTGAAGGGTGAAACTTAAACAGCAGTCACAATGCATAAAAATCTAGAAGCAGAGAAGCTCTGATACAGCAATCAGCTACAGTTACATTCAATTATAACAACAAACAGAAAAGACCAGAATCAAGTAATCCTCAAAGCACTTCAAATAGCCACTACATCCAACTCTGGTTTCTTCATATTTTCTTCCACCCTTTTTACCGTCATTAATACATGATAATTAATTTGATAAAATACAAAAAAATGTTAAAACCAAGATATACCATAATATGTATCAAATATGCAATTTGTAAACATCATCAAATAGTCTTCATAGATAAATTGAATCATAATTACCACTATTTACCTGTTCCTAGTTGTTGAAAAAAATCAGCAGCAGCAGAAGTAAGGGGATCAATGTCAGGGCATACCACATGATACGTAATCTACAACCAACAATTCATATCACGATATTAATGAAAGAATGTTCTTAAGCTCATACCCATTGGGTAAATAAGTCAGGATATGTGGTAGAGAAGGTTACATTAATAACAGCAGCAATTAGTGATAATGAACTTACAGGTTTCTGTAGAGCATAGGGCTCTAGAGGAGCTTTTTCCCAATGCTGCAAGGAGTTTGCTGATGTCTTGAGCCAATCATCCTGATACCTATTAGACATGCTACGTATCAGTGGTTAACTAAATACCAAACTTTACAGTACCAGATATATCTTATCATGTGCAATATAACACGGACAATATACCAGAAAATAAGTACGTGATTAATCTAATGGGTTATTTTTAGCACTTGAAAATAAAGAACTGAAATTGTTTACGGCCAAATACCAAGAGAGATCAATCAATGTCTATTTTATACATAATTAAATACAAAAAACATATCCCGTAATTATAGGGATTAATACTCAACTAACTGAATCAAAAACTCAAATACTATAAAAAGGCTCGAACCCCAGGCAGTCATGTATTAACTTACTCCTCTTTAAGCCCAAATGACAAAATGAATACCTACCCTACAAGTATAGAAGGAAATGGAAGAGCAATAAGAGTAGGTTTAAGTCGGGAAAATGTTTGCTGCTCTGACTCTGTACTGCATAAATCCTGGCCAGGTCTCCTTTGAGAAATCTCATCCACCTTAGCACCATCCATCATGTTGGAAACTGCACTACCAACCAAATTGTATTAGCATCATGAACAAAAAACTCCCATCACTAATGTAAACGCAAACTTCTACCCTTAATACTGGAAGATCCACCAACAGATGATTGGGATGGACTCATTGGTTCTGAAGAATCTCTACATTCATTATTGGTCGATTCAACAGAGACTCCATCAACTATGCTTCCGGTATCAACCAATGGATTGCATCCTTTGCACCAGTCAGTTATAGATAATGGCCCTTCCAAATTAGAAAAAGCAGATTTCAAAGCTGTTTTTATGTCAGACTGCAGCAAACTGATGACAGTGGATGCATGAACCTGAGAATTTAAAACACTGGATATAAGTATAAAAAATGGAGCAGAAATCAATTAATAACCCCATTGACCATTATTAGCCTAACGTTTTAAAATAAGCAACCCCACGAGATTACAACAAAAAATAAAACAAACTCATAAAACTAGATTATTAAGAATATTATGTGAAGGAGTCAATATAAAAACAATTAATAACCCCATTGACCATTATTAGCCTAAAGTTTTAAAATAAGCAACCCCACGAGATTACAAAAAATATAAAACAAACTCATAAAACTATATTAGTGACAATATTACGTGAAGGAGTCAATATAAAAACAGAAAACAAAACTCAGATCATATATTTCATAAGAGGATCAACATCTTATCTCGTTAGAAATAGAAGCATTTAATGATTACTACTTTCAAGTAGTTTGGTGTGTTTAGCTGAGGTCCATGTATTATGTATCTCAAGGAAGTAGTGATTTTTAATTATCTTTCTAATACTAATAACAACCAATACTATTATTAATACCATAAATATTACAGTAATACTATTATTAATACCACAAATATTATAGTAATACTATAATTAATACATGAATAATACAGTAAAAAGGTTACGTGTAAATAAAAATGTGAGTTTAAGTCAAACTCAATTCTAAACTGGTATGTAAAGTGAAATTGCTCACACTTACGCAGTTTTTTTAAGATTTATCTCTAATGCATGATAGGGGAATTTTCTCGAATCTCCCCCTCACACCCAACACTATGGGGGTTGGTACGTGGATGATATGATTGGTAACTGTTTTAATGGATTTAGGATAGTCTATGATACTAGAATGTGGGTTTATACTTAACTCAATCCCTCAAATTCAATTTGTAGGTGAAGATTGCCACCTTCAAGTACTTATTTTAGGCTCTATCTCTAATGCTAACAACGGTAAAAGCTTACATCGGCAGAAAGTGGATCCACTAACTCCAAGCCAGCAATGTCCAGCGAATGAGAAGAGGCAAGAGTTCCCCCACAGCCAGCATGAACCATGGAAGGGCCACAACAGAATCCACGCCTCCACTGTTCTTGCATTGCAAGTAAACCATACGGACCATCACCACAATCTGCATCCAAGGCCAGATCAACAAAGGAAATAGCTTGTTGGACAAGCAAAGCAATCCCATCAAGGAGCTCCTGAAGCGGTTTCCTTTGACCATATGAAAGAATACCTTCTTCGTTGAAAGAACTGTGAGAAAAAGAAGGACCAATTTCCATGTTAGGTGAATTTGAAGATTTTATAACTTTTGAAGATCCTAATGTGCGCCAAACACCAACAGGGGCATTCAGGTGACCATCAAGCATTCCTCCATCAATATCACCTGCAATTCGAATGGGTATATTTTCTTTCTTCTTCACATCATACTTGGCAGATATATTGTCTGTTGCTGTATTTGGGTCACTAGGAAGCTGATTCAAAAATGAAACCCCGGTTGACCTACTGAAACCGGGCATTAGGTTACCAGAAGATAAGAGAGTATGACGTAATCTGCACACGGAAGCTTGCAACATAACACATGTGATATCAGTAGCCAACAAAGTTTTTGCAGATAGAAGAACATGCTCTGGTTCATGGGTGCCTTCAGCTGTCTTCCTAAGGGAAGACTTGACAATAGCATTAGAACCAATGTTTGAGAGTGGCAGTATCCCGTCAGATTTAGTAATGCTATCATCATTACATACGACAAGACTTTTATCATTTTTTTCTTCCCTACTTTCCACAAATGTGTAGTAATGTTTTGAGAAGAGACTTGTACTAGAATCATGTTTTCCAGCCCCTGTTTTTGTGTTGACAGACATTCCATTCTTCCCTTCCGATCCTTCATTGCAAGGAGAAGAGGGTGGTGCTGCACCATATAAGTAATTGTTTGAACTTGAATTTGAACTCTCTGCTTTACGACATTTTGGAAAATATGGGCTTCTGAATAATGTTGTAGATAGCTCACAGGTAGGGGTCTCAACAGCACCAAATTCAGGAGCAAATGTCATCATTGCTTCAGCTTTCATTATATGATCAAACTCCCTTGTATACAACATCTGAGAATGATTGGACGGACCCAAGGACATAGAGTAATTGAAGTTATCTTGACTTTTGTTAAGAAATTCCTCTACGGATGTTGAAGGAGGGGGGTTAAAGCTCTCAAAGGAAGGAAACCCAACAGGTAAAAGCATTTGATCTGGAACATCTATCACACCACCTGGACTGCTGTTGACATCTCCATAATCTGGGGAAGAAAACATAAGTGCCTGAGATTCTGCTGTTCCTGGGGGCTGTCAGAAAAATTATCACAGATTAAGAAACTGGGATATAAGACTAAGAAGCAAAGAAAAAGAACAAGAATACTAAATAAAGAGGGGAGCATATAAATTTGAAGTACTCAGCAGTTAAAAAAATATTATGAGTAAACACCGGAAAAGTATACAATCTATACAATCAAACAAATCTAACATCAAAATTTTAATTTAAAAAAGAATCATCAAGATATAAACCTCTTAGAATATAATCAGCTGTTACATATTTATAGGAAATCAACCTTTACATAATCTCGTAAATTAGGATGATTGATTCATAGTTATTAAGTGTTTTTATTGTAATTGATTCTATTCAATAGTATAAATGCATATTGTCTGGTTTACATTATACACACAATACATTCAGAACATATATTCGATCTTAATTTTTTCTCTTCATTTTTTTTCTGGGTGAACAGTACCCGTTTTAGTCCATTTCAGGTACTTTTCCCATGGATTCCGAAAGCTCACAATCAAGTACCCCCTCTACAGTTACTTCTACCAATGTTCGTTCCATATGTCTGGTAACAAGTCTATTTATTTGAATTCTTTACCTTCTATTACCATGGCATATGGCTCTCAAATAAAAGTTCATGGCATTAGTCAAACACAACATTCTTCTAATCTTACCCTAGATTTTGTCTTTTATATTCTCAGGTGTCCTTTTAATTTAAATTTATTCTCCATAAGCAAGCACACTTGCACCTAAAATTACTTTGTTCTTTTTGCTATTAATGTTGTTCTTATCAGAGGAAACCTTATCTCATAGAGAAGCAAAAAACAAAATATAGTTGCTAGATCTAGTGCAGAATATCGTGCTATGGCAGCAGCCACTTGTGAGCTTACGTGGCTTAGGCAACTATTACTACAACTAAAAGTAGGGGACATCCATGAAACAAAGCTTATTTGTGACAATCAAGTTGCACTTCACATTGCATCAAACCCAATCTTCCATGAAAGAACCAAACACATTGGAATTGATTGTCACTTTGTTCGAGAAACGTGTCTTTGGTGAAATCACTATTGATTTTGTCAACTCTATCAATCAGTTGGTTAACGTATTCACAAAGTCCCTTAGAGGCCCTCGGATTGAGTACATTTGTAACAAGCTTGGTGCATATGACATATATGCTCCAACTTGAGCGAGAGTGTTAGAATATAATCAGTTGTTACAGATTTCTAAGAAATCAACC
>Ga0099823_1006737_pt1 | contig 11624 bp, 8 predicted proteins | sample CowpearedBW_FD_76831 | JGI IMG/M metagenome (GOLD analysis project Ga0099823, IMG submission 76831) | Root nodule microbial communities of legume samples collected from California, USA - Cow pea red BW | ecosystem: Host-associated > Plants > Roots > Nodule | place: USA: California | collected... | reverse complement strand
TAAGGTAAAGTTTAGCGGGTACGGGTATCCATGGGTACGGATACTATGATACCCGTACCCGTTAACATGCGGGTATCAAAAATACCCATACCTGCGGGTAGCGGGTATCCATTTTTAATATCCATTTCTTACCCGTTGCGGGTTTTATCCGCGGATATCCACGGGTACAGATTTTTTTGACATTCCTACTTGTAGTGTTTTAAAATAGTTATTCATCAATAAAATCCATTTTAATATCCATTTCTTACCCGTTGCGGGTTTTATCCGCAGATATCCGCGGGTACGGATTTTTTTGACATTCCTACTTGTAGTGTTTTAAAATAGTTATTCATCAATAAAATCCATATTTAAATCCGTATATGTATATTAAAATACTCTTGAAAATTTAAGTTTTGGGGAATACAAGCCAAGGTTTTTGTTTAAGGTATAACTCCAAGAATGTTTAAGGTATAATAAGATCGCTCTTCATATTAATGTTACTAACAACTACATTTATGTTAAAATCGAAAATAATTAACTCTATTAGTTAAAAAAAATATAAATTCATATAATAGATTTTCTAAAAACAAAAATACTTTTTTTTTATTTCATGTCTACACTTGTTTTCTAAACACAAAAACATTTTATAATTTATAACGCTCTACTAAGAAACAAACAAAAATATTGTTTACAAAAGAAAAAAAAATTAACATCTTACTTCAAATAAAATTTTTTGATGATGATGACGACTTATGGAGAAGTCTGAAAGACTTAATGATGATTCATGGAGAAAGGTCGAGGACTTAAAGAATGTTTGGATTCAAAAATTGTTTTTAAGTCTTATAATTATGGTTGTTATAAAAGGTCATAAGCAAGGTAGTCAAAATAGATATTTAAATCGTAAGATCGTAATACGATTTTACATTGTATTTACGAATTAGATTTAATCGTAACATAATAACATCAGTAAGATCGTTGTACAAAATCGTAAAATCGTAAAAATTTACATTTTCTTCAAATTTTTTGTTGCACTACCTCTTCATCTTCTCAAGTAAATGAATTCAACTTAAATTAAATCTAAACCTAACTAAAAAGATAAAAATAAAATTTTATTTTTATGTGTTGTCACCACATTTTATCCAATAATAAATTAATATAATTGTTGTTAAAATTTATTTTTCAATTAAAAATTAATACAAAGTTGTAACATCACAACACCACCCAATTAAAAATTAATATAATTATTTTTTTTAGCCACTGATTTTGGATGCACACGAAACATGTAATTTTTCAACTTGATCTTATCTTGGTATCTCCTATTATATTATTTAAAATTTAAAAATTAAAATTGGATTAATTTTTACTTTCACTCAAAATCAATAATTGTTTTACTACCCGTTATTTTGCACTGACAATTAAAAAAAAAAACAACTCTAAGATACTTCCTTCTTCTTCTCCTTATCTATCGGAAAACATGCACCCACCTACTCAAGGTAGCTATTGTCTCCTAACATTGACACAATTTTTTTTTCCTGCCTCTATCATTTTTATCTCTTTGCTTTTACTTGTTTTTCCTCCCTTATACATTTACATATTCATTTTATTTACAAAACAAAATACAAAAGGATCAATAATATTATAATGGCTCGAAAGACACCATTAATATTGTAATGGCGTGGGTGTTTCTAACCTTCCTTCTAATGTAGTGATGTTAGTAATATTATAATGGCTTGCAATATGCTTCTAACCCTTCCTTTAGTGATGTTGCTGTTGACAACTCTCAAAATGTTCACTCTAAGAGTGATTAGATTTGTGTACATTATTATAATTTTGCATATAATTTTATAATTTTGATTACAATATCTTAATTTTAAATTGTAATTTTGTACAAAATAGTTTATAGTCATTTCTTTAATATTTGAATGATGCATATTTTGTAATGTAAGTATTTAGAATGATAAATTCTGATTATAAGTCAAACATGAGTTTTAAATGGAGAGGATGAATATTTGGTTAGGTCAAACCTAAGGTGGTGGTGAAGATATCTCATCTCTAAATGAAGAGAATTTTCTTACTAATGTGCTTTATGATTGTTAATAATCCAAGTGTGAGTTTAAGTCCAACATTGGGTAGAAATGAGAAAGGGGAGCACCATATAAGGATGAAGACCCATAAACCCATTGTCTTAAGGGTTTAGGTTGAGAGTGGTGGTAATGCCTTATGTGGTTGGGCTCAGGTCTCATTGATGTTTGTTCTCCCAAATGAAACCCCTTTTGTATGAATATATTTGGTTTTAGTATGAATAACTTATATTAGATGAATTAGATCTAATAAAGTGTTGAGAAAGTGATGAATTTTGTAAACTTAAGTTTCATTAAATATTGAAAAGGGATTAATTTTATTTTTTATGGATGTGTATTTGGTGATTTATAATATGTTTCTAGAAAAGTTAAAATCTACCATCCGTTACGATCTCACGATTTACGACTATAGGAATCTTTCACAATCCTAATCTCGATTTTAACTACCTTGGTCACAAGTCAAAAGGTAGAACTCAAGCACTACAATCTTTTAGAGTCTTATATTTGAAATAAAACTGTAGAATAATCGATTATTACTTAGGTAATCGATTATCTCAATGAAAAATAATTTTCGAGAAAAATCACTTGAGTAATCGATTATTCTAGTGATAATCCATTATTTTAGAGAAATTATGTTTTCTAGATATTACTTGAACAATCGATTATGGCTAAAATAATTGATTATTCTAAACGATTTTGAAACTGACTTTTCATATTCTTAACATAATTTAGAAAATAAACTCTATAAGTAAAGTGGTATGCTTTCATTTGAATGTACAAGAGTTCAGTTATAACTCTGTGTAAAAAGGTTTTGAAAACCTAGTGTGGGTAGAATAATAAATTTTATAAAGTATGATATTGAGTGATTGAGTACCATTGTTATTGCTTAGGGAAAATTTTTCATCCTTTGTGTGACTTAAAGGAAGTGTTTATCCCTTGTGGATTTCAAGGGAGGTGTTTTTCCTATCTTGTGTGACTCAAGAGAAGTGTTTCATCATTTGTGGGATTTAAAGAAAATGTTTTATTCCTTGTGGTTTCAAGGAAGGTCTTGTGGTTCTTCAAAAAAAGTGTGTTTTTTCATAAACTGTTCATTCCATTGTAATTTTAGTTTACTTTTAGTGTTTAGTTAATCCCTCATTTATGAGTTATTAATAATTGGGACCAATATGAAATAACTTGTGCAATTTTGTCTTTTTTTACACTTTTTATTTATCTATTGTTATCATAAAGAAATTGTTTTTTTTTTTCTACATGTGATTTTAAAATAACTTGTGCAATGATTCTAACAAATATCTCTCATTGAAAGCTTGAAACATTTAAATAATACGGTCTTTAATTTTTGTAAAATAGAAAATCTTTGAAATTTTTAGCCTTTTTCAAATTCTTTTGTGATGGAAAATTATACTTTTTTAAGGAAATTTTCCTCTTTTTTCATATTGTCTTTTTGTCATTCCTTCAAATTATATTTTCCTATTTTGTTTTAAATATGAGTGAATAATTTTCGTTTATTGCTTTCTATGTTAAAATAAGTTTGTTTTTCTTAGGTTTAATTATATTTTAACTTATAAAAATATTAAAATGAAATAGAAATAGTTAAAAAGAATGAAAAAACGATGGTTTAACAGCGTTAACATTATTTTATTATTTAACTATTTTTTATCTTTTTATTTTTGCATTAGATAAATGATTAATTACATCTATATAATATTTATGAACATTTTTTTTTCTTTTCTAAATTATTGAGTTAAAATTAATTTAATATCAAATTTAATTATGAAATTAATTTTAATGTTTAATAGTTATTTTTTTTCGAATATATGGATAATTAATTAAGTATTATTAATTATTCTATTTATTATAACTTTATCCGATAAAATTTTCATATATTAACTCAAAACTTTGTTTGGGTGAAAATATATTTATGAAATATTAAATAGTAATACAATATATTTGAGTTAAGTTTTATGAGACAAATCAATTACGTGACTTGTTATAGTAATACATAATACCCCCCACATTTTTTAGTTAAAATATCATCTCTTTCTTTATTTTTGTGTCTCTTTTCCTAATTTTTCAATATTTATTTTATCATATAAATTAATATAGAAAACACATAAGCATTAAATTATTAAATGAAACTAATAATATTAATTGATGTGATAACAAAAAGTTATTAAAAAAAACAAATAAAAAGACAAAAAACAGATAAAGAGGATTTTAATCTAAAGATTACATATAGGTGAAACTCAAGACTTTAACTTGGTTAATGTCTTTACTGGTGATTAATTTCTTTAAGGTAATCATATCAACTAACCCATCAAAATATTTTAAAACATTAGATTGCTTTTACTTTAGAAAACCGAAGATAAAATAAGTGTATAAGTCTCTAACTTTATCAAATATAACATTAGTTTCAACTCAACCATACAACAATAAAATTCGTGAATCTTTTCTTATCTATACATATAATGATATACGATGGTCAAGAAAGACGATAGGCATTAAATGAATTGTGTGAATTGACATGTGCACTCACACATATTCACATATTCACAGTCACAACATAGAATTGTGGTTCATAATATTTCCACGTTGATGACTATGATTATTAAACTAAGATAGGACTATTATTATAATACCCATAACAACGTTTGAAGAAGCACACCTTTAAAAAAAATTGAGTTTTTTGAACTAAGGACAAACTCTTCTTCCATTTTTTTTTCAAATCCTCAAACGTCACTATATACGTAACACTTTTTTTAGTTCCTTATATTAAAATCTCCCTTATATACTACTACCACTAGGTCAAACCAGACACCTTCCTTCTTTCAAGTGAACATATCCATGTACATAGATATGCCTCTGCACAATTTCTTATTTATTTACATATTAATTAATTTATTATTTCTATTGGACTAGAGCAAAATTATTGACCATTTTATTAAAATTGAGAACTGTAAGCTACTTCTTTGTCACTATCTGGGATTTGGGATTTGAATTGTATATGAAGTTGTCCATGTCTCCCCTTTCTATTCTAGGAAAAGTAAATTAGGAGGGAGAATATTTTGAACACGGGTTAAATATATTTTTGGTTCTTCAATCAGTGAAATTTGGAATTAGTTCATCTTTGAAACTTTATATCAATTTAGTCCTTCATATCTTTAAAAATACGTGAATTTAGTCCTTTGAACCAAATTTTTTTAAGTTTATCTGACGTTTTAAACGCATTTTATGATAATATTTGAATTGTTTACACTGTTTGACACATTTTTGTTTCAATATTAACTCAAATATTATCATAAAATAAGTTTAAAATGTTAAATAAACTTAGCAAAAATTGGTAAGAGTGACTAAATCCACGCATTTCTAAAGATGAATGACTAAATTGATATAAAATTTCGAAGAGGAACTAATTCCCAAATTTACTGAAACTTGAGGGACCAAAAACATATTTAACCCTTTGAACACTGATATTTTGACATCTATTTTTTTTAACATTTATTTGACATTATTTTTTATTTTTCTTACAAATAAAAAATTTAATTTTTATAATTATTTTATCTTTACATAAATTGTTGTTGAAAAATCACACATCAAGAAAATAATATAAGTAAATTTAATGAGGTTCGGTACCTTAAGACTTACGTCCACAAATATTCAATAAAAAGTATTATTACTCAAGTACAATACTTTTCATTATACAATTATTTTGACAAAAATTAATAACCTTCCAATGACACAATTATTAAAGATACTCAAACTATTAAGTTACACTAACAACTAAAAAACATTTTTTTATTTCATAATATTTTTCTACTATTTTTTTCTTCCTATTATTCAAAATTTTGATAAATATTCACTTGAAAACCAGATCATATCGTAGTTTGCATAACAACGTTTTTCTATATGATTTCCGTTTTGGAGTATTGGAATTCAATAATTCAGACCAAATGGCTAGCTATCTGTTGTTTTGGCTTTTGATGTGACAGAGACCATCTAAAAGACCACTCGTAGTCTCATATTGTATTCATCATATTTGAAAATGCATGGTTAATAAAAATTCTTGTAGGACATGCTATATATATTTTGATTATAAAAGTATATGTAAAGGGATTCTATAATTTGGGTCCAAAGGGTGTAAAAAGAAACATATCATGTGTCCATGAAATAGCATCTCTCAAACCAAGTAAACGTTAGATTTTTCTTTATTTACCAGCATAAAAAGTGGAATACGTTAATGCAAAAAAGAAAGACAAACGTTGTGTAGTTTCACATTGGGTTGCTTGGTATATATTCGGCTTTTACTTCCCGCTTTCTTATAACAACCTTTCGGTGACTTTCAAACCTACCCTTCACTTTCTCCTCATTCGGAACAACCAAATTAACAAAATATGCGAAATCTGTCAAATGGAAGAAGATTTAGAAAAAGGAGAGATTGATCAATAACCAGTTCAAATTGTTTTTTTACGTAAAATTGAATGTATTTTGATTGAACTTTTTATAAGGTTATATATCTCTCTGATATCTTGCTACATAAGCTAAGATGAATTATATGACAAGGGTTATATATACAAAACACACACACAAAAAAAGAAGAGAATTATAAAAGTAGGTTGAACCTCAAGTTACTTTTCTTGTTATGAACATACTATTTTTTAGATTTATGTGACATATTTTTAATCAATTTACATATTATGTTGGAATTGTAATAAAATAAATATACTTGTTTTAGTCGGTTTTATTTAAGAATCATTTTCACTTTTCCTCCATTTTTTAATAACGGTATGATAATTAAAATTGAGAAAAAACCTTCTCAATATTTCTCTAGGATTTATTCAGTAATCTTAGTTAAAAGAAGGCTTAAAGGCTTAAATACCTTTTCCGTCTTCATTTTCGTAGTGTTTGTTGCGGATGGTCCTCATTTTAACAATGTTTAAAATGGTCCTCATTTGTATCGAATGTTTAAAATAGTCTTCATTTTCGTAATTCGTATTTTATTTGGTCCTTTTCTGTGACACCGTTTAAGTCAGTAACGAAGTATTGTATAGGTGGCACTGTTTGTATTACGTTGCATTGTAGTGTGTTACGTGTATTGTATAAATGGTTCCGTTACTGATTTAAACAACGTCATAGAAAATAACCAAATAAATTACACGAATTGCGAAAATGAGGATCATTTTAAACATTCGGTAAAAATGAGGATCATTTTAAATATTCTGTCAAAATGAGGATCATCCGCAATAAACACTACGAAAGTGATGACGGAAAAGGTATTTAAACCTTAAAAAAATTAGTTGTCATTTACACTTTCTTCATCTTTTTATAATGGTGTGATAATTTAAATTGACAAAAAAAAATTCCTCAATATTGGAGAACCTGTCCTTCAATCGGAAATACTTTCTATACCTGTAACTTACTATATATAATCCCTTAATATTCAAATAGATCTAATAATACTCATGGTGATACATGCCATCTCAAGAATATGATGCTAAGAGACTCAATAAAAATAATCAAACAATGACAACAACACAATGGTTTTTATATCTATATAATTCATATCGGATTAATACATAATATCATATATAGTCTCATAATTTAAGCATGTTATGTGAACAGACTCAATAAAAGTAACTAGACACTGATACAATAATGTCTACATTTATATAATTCATATTAGTATAATTCCTATGACATTACATGATGATACCAATAATTCAATAATATTAATATGATTGTAATATTTTATGAAAATTAATAATAAAAATTGTTTGTAATCCAAGAATCAATTAACAGTGACAAAACTTTGACAAAATATTCAAGAATAAAATAGTTTATTTAATTAAAAAAAAATCATTTCGACTACTAAAAACAGATACATAATAATAGAATACAAAAATATATAATTATCATACCGTAAATGAACCATAAAAAATTATAATTAAATGTAAAAATATCTACTATGAAAAAAATTGAAATAGTTGAAGTAATATTTCAAAATTATATATATATATATATATATATATATATATATATATATATATATAATAAAATAAGAAAAGTTTGAAAGAATCGTGACTCTCTCCTATCTAACAAGGACTATCTCTAAATATAAGTAAAATAAAAAAATTCTAATAAAAATGATATGAATACAAGATTTATAGAATGATTTCAATAATATATATTCCTAACTTGAGTTGAAGTTACTATTATCATAAATTACTCTTGACGATGAAGAGAAAGAAGGACTAACTAATATAAATTCACAAAAATCATGGATAGGAGGGAAATAAATTGAATGAAAGTACGTGAAATCTTATTTGACATTTAATATAATTACAATATATATATATATATATATATATATATATATATATTAAATTACTCATACGACAACTTTTATACAAATATATTAAGTTTTGTCTTTTAATGAAGAATATGATGTGTTTTATCGTATTAGGTTATGTAAGATTATCGATATTATTATAAATTTATATGTTTTTATTTTTTAGTCAATTATATGATATTCTTTTATAGTATTGAAATTATATAAAATTATTGGTATAATGTGATAATATAATTGAGAAAAAAGTTGATGAGTTAAGGTATATGTTTTCATTAATATAACTTACAAATATAGGAAAGATAGTAGTTGATGTTGGTGAACTTTATCCCTTTAAATAAAATAATGCACCTTTTACCCAAAGAGGGTCATGTCATGTGTCTTGTAGTAAGTGAGTAAAACTCGCAGGGAATAATTCAATTTTAGATTTCTAATAAAGCAACCCCTAAGTAGACGATGGTGGAGGAGCTACTTTCCAAATTTCAAATTTTTAAACTAAACCGTTCATGGAAGGTACTGTTTTAAACCTACTTTAAAACAATTATATGTTTATTAGATCTTCATTATGCTAATTACGTCTCCGTTAACATCACGGATTCGTTGAAAATGCAGAGAAAATAAAATCTTAATGCCCTGTTTACGATCGTAACTACATCATTAACTCATCCTCTTGTAAAACGGAAAACCCTGTTTCAGTTATAATAATAATGGGTTTTGATTAAATTTGAAGCAAACTAAAAGAATCACAGAGAGTTGGTTCTTCTATGATTATGTTCATTTTAAAGTCTTACGATGAACATCCAGCACCAGTCATAGCTTGCCACGTAGTCGCATTAGATATGAATGATGCACCGTATTAATATTTAAAAAATGAATTATTTCACAAAATTAAATAAATAAATCAAGAGATGATTGACTTATCCGTTCAAAATTTGGTGGGACTTAGTTGTATATGATTATATATTATATTTATATAGTTGCATTATTTTGGTGTTGGGTAAGGTGAATATTTTTAATATGATTCCATTGTTTGTTAAAAAAAGAATATGGAAAGGTAAAGTGGGAACATTAATGGGACAATGACACGAGGGAAATGTTCAAACGATAATGCACAATGAATGCAAGAACCAGACATGCTTGCTTCCCGCTCAGAATTCTCCTTAAAATAGAGATTTGTTTGTTTTTAAAAATGGGATATACTATATTAGCAGTTTGAAAATTTTGCAGCAATGACCTGTTAGATTATGATTTCATTAATGAAAGATGCCATTAATTTAAAATGTGTTTTTCTAATAAGCAAATATAAAAATATTAAGAAGAGGGTAAAAGGGGTATATTTCTAACTCTTTTACAAATTAAGAGCATTGAGGTTTTTGCATGTGAGATAAACAAGAAAGATGATTTATTCATTAAAATAGATATAAGATTTTTTTTCTTCCAAAAATCAATGCCAAGAGTGAGCTTTTATCAAATTTAAAGTAGAGAGATCAAATCGTACTTACCCCGTTGAAAATTATATTGTTTCTGTATAGTCAAATAGATCAAACCTCCCCACATGAGAAATTAAATGATAAAAAATTTCTTAACTTTTTCTCCTAGAAATTTGAACTAACAACCCCTCTGAAAAGAAGTGGAAAACATAGGAGAAATTGCAAAACAAAACAAATACTGTTAATTTGTTATTAATAAGTTGTTGGTGTAAGTGGAATTAAGTTCAATAGTTTAAATATTCCATTTAAGTTTTAGGTTTGAATATTGTAAAGAAAAAAAATATAATTTAAACTTAGCTTAAATATGTTTTTAATTAGTTTCCAAGTTTTAATGTGAAATTAGAATTTGATTTTATTCAAAATTTTGATATAATTTAGTATTTAAACTTTAAATTAAAAGTTTTAGTTGTTTACATAATTTGATACATTAATATGTAATTCACAAATGATCAAGATTAGGAATGTCAATGGAACATGTAGGGTACGGGTAATAGCTCTCTCATACATGTTCGCTGGATAAATATATGTTTCGTACTCGTATCCATATTCGTGTGAGTATCCGTTATGCAAGTACTCATATCCATGGATATCCATGGGTACCCGCGAGTATTTACAGAAGAAAAATCTAATATTTAACAACATCTTTTAACCATAAATTCAAATAAAAGTATAATGTATAACATTCATAAATTTCATACAAAGTGAAAATAACTCATTAAAATATATTTGAACGATAGTCTACACAGAGGTGAAGATTTTTCAAAACCAGATTATAAAAAATAATTTATTTAAAATCAATGTGTTAATGTTTTAATCACCGTTTACTTTTAATTTTAATTTAAACTAGAGTATAGCGGGTACAAATATTCACGGATATGGACACTATGATACTCATACCCACCCCGTTAACATGCAGGTATAAAAAATACTCATACCCGTTATCCGCGGATATCCATTTATAATATTCATTTTCTACCTGTTACGGATTTTATCCATGAATATATGTGGGTATGAATTGTTTTGACATTCCTAATGTAGGTAAAATCTCAATAATTTAAATATTCCATTTAGGTTTTAGGTTTGAATATTGTACAGAAAAAATATAATTTAAACAAACAAATTCACGAAATGATCCACAATTTTTGAATGAAGATTAATGATGTATAAAATTGATAAACAATCTAATTACAACAATAATATTAAAAAAAAAAAAATTTCAAGATACAAGATATATAAAGGATATATTATAGGGGAAAATTGTTATTTTATTTTATTTTATTCTTGTAAATAAAATGTGTCAAAATGTTGATGATATTTCAATCTTAATTTTTAAATTTAAATAATAATTAAATATATTTTTACATAAAATATATGTCTAAAATATGAAATATTTCTTAAAAATTAATTTAAATAAAAATATATTAAGTAAATATTTTAACATTCTTCCTTACTTATTATATGTTTATTTGAATTTCAAATTTTAAATTTGATTCTCTTTATTTGATGCTTGGTTTTTTTTTTGTAACTCTTTCTTTGATGAATCACATCTTCATTTAATTTGGTACTTTTCATTGTATTTCTTTTTCAATAAGAACATTTTTTTTTTTTTTATACGTGATTTCATTATAGAAATTTTTTATTTTTGATTAATGTTATTATTTAAAGCTTTATTTTTTTTTTTCGTTTGGAAATTAAATTTTTTTAAAAAATTATTTTTTTTTTTTTAATTTT
>Ga0099823_1006732_pt1 | contig 11630 bp, 2 predicted proteins | sample CowpearedBW_FD_76831 | JGI IMG/M metagenome (GOLD analysis project Ga0099823, IMG submission 76831) | Root nodule microbial communities of legume samples collected from California, USA - Cow pea red BW | ecosystem: Host-associated > Plants > Roots > Nodule | place: USA: California | collected... | reverse complement strand
TTGTGATGAAGATGAAAAAAGTACATCTATGTCATATAAACTTGAGAAACTTTATGAGAATCCAAAAATTGAAGAAAATGAAAAACAATTCTCTAAAGTTTCTAAAGTTGTATATAATAAATTTTTAAATGCTTTAGAATGTGATCCCGGAAAAGTAACTTTTGCTCCTTTTTTTTAATATATTATTGTTGATGATAAATTTTATACTACTTTTTTATATATATTATTGTCATATTATTTGGATTCTATTGTTATGAGTGATTGTTTTGAATAGAAAAAATGATGTGAGAAAATGAAAACTTTTTTAACTAAAAAAAATAATTTACATATAACAAATATAATTTGGCCCCCTTAAAATTTTTGTTGAAGTTCCGCCACTGTTCTCGTCTAAAAATTATTTTCTCTAAAGGAATATTTAATTCCTTGAAGACTTTTTTCACATTATTTCAAGATTAGTTCTAACATAATTTTCCCATTTTTAAGTACAAAAGAAGAAGGTATAATCTTTAAAAAATAAAAAAAAATCCAAAAAATATTATTACTAAATTTTTTTTCAGATTGATACTTTTAAAGACAATCAACTAGGAAAATAGTTAATGTCTAAATAGTACCATAAAATGCGTAGACTCACCTATAAAAAATGTATTATAAAAGTCTGATATATTTTATTTTTCACAAGCTATTTATCAACTTATATTTGTCTACTTGCCTATCAAAGACTAAAAGTTCATTTTAAATCCTACTATTTTATTTTCATAATAAATTATACATCCATTTATTTCTATCTACTTATTTATCACCATAATAAAAATTCATTTAACATATTAACATTTATATAATTCTTATTTTTTTAGTTTTTTTTTAATATCAATAATAATAATAATAATCATTCAAAAACAACTAAAAATGTAGAAATAACTTATAGTTCCCCAAAACAATGCATTGTGAAGGCTTATTGAGAGAATTGTGAAGGCTTATTGAGAGATAAGTTAATGACTAAATCATGGAAGGGATAAATATGTTTTTGTCCCTCAAGCTTTAATGAAATTTGGAATTAGTCTCTCTTTAAAATTTTTGACCAATTTAGTCATTCATTTTTAAAAATGTCTGAATTTAGTCTTTTTAACCAAATTTTGTTAAGTTTATCTGACGTTTCAGCCGTATTTTATAATAGTATTTGAATTATTTACACCGTTTGACACATTTTTGCTTTAATATTAACTCAAATATTATTGTAAAATGCGTTTAAAATATCAAATAAACTTATCAAAAATTTGTAAGGACTAAATCCACGTATTTCTTAAACTAAATTGGTATAAAATCTCGAAAAGGAACTAGTTTTAAAATTCACTTAAACTTGTGAGACTAAAAACACATTTAACCCATCATGAAATGAAATGTTATAATTTAATGACGATTAAAGTTTAAAATAATGTAATATCCTGGTTCCAATTCAAGACAAGACATAATAAAAAGAAAGTTAACTAATGTCAAATAATAATTTTTTAATAGCAGATTTTTAAATAAAATGTTTAATACAGCTTGATAAAAAAATTTGAATTTATTTATGAAGTCAAATGGGTCATTACATTTAAAGTGAGTTAACTATGTTTTGAATTTAATTTAATTATCAATTCAGTATGATGCACAAAACTCAATTACAAGGACAACCTAGGATTTGTTAAGCACTCTGCCACTAATCTCATAATTAGTTAAATATAGGGTTACCAGTTTTAGCTTGAGTGCTGATGATGGGAGTGGACTACACAATGCAGTGATGAATCCCACATAGACTATAATATATAACAGTCCCTTGATGTTGTATTATAAAAACAGTCTCTCAACATAAGAGAACTCATACCTTTCTCGGCCTTTTGGCTAAGATCAAGTGTAGTATCTGTTCTTATCAGTTTAATATCTGATATGTGGGCCAATGGCCCACACGATATTAAATTAATTTTTTAAAGGGGAAGGTCCAAAACAATGGCTTGCTATTGGGGCTTTCAAGTGTCGCCTTTGTGTTGCAGTATAACATGGGCCTGGCACACCCTCTAATTTAGTTTTATAATTTTCTGCTCACTTTACGAACTGATTCATTGTTTTGTTGCTGTAATTTTTGTGTGTTTCATGTGCCTTGAATGTGAATGTTATGTGAATAATTAACTAAGCTTTCAAATATACATCACTACTTGTTAATATTTAATTATTGTATTATATTTAGTTATATATACATATATATATATATATATATATAAACCATCCAATGTAAAATTATTTCATATATATACAAGGTGATCCCTTAATTCTTTCAGGTATGTGAAACTTACACGATAAAAGATAAAAAGAGAAGAAATTAAACAAATTAAAACAGATGCATGTGTGATTTGACTTTAAGTACTCTTCTATTCTCCATGTTCTCCACTTTATTTATTTGTTTCTTTAGGAGATTGTCACACATCTTTTACTTTTTAATCTCAATTTTTTATTTTATCTCTCAAGGAGAAGTTAATACTCATAGTTGCCACTAACTAAATACCAAACTTCACTTAACTCCACTAATTTTTTTAGGAGTTAAATCTTACATAGATCTCAAGTTTCCTATTGTTTACATAAATAAATCTTAATGTACACCAACATATTAGATACAATTAATCAATACGAAAGACAACATAAATCGTGAGATAACATTATCTAATGAAAAATGAAGCGATAACACCACTTCTATAGCTGACTTTTGACCATATTCAATGTCGTAAGTAATAACTCTTTATTCAAACTCTCATTCAAAAGTGATGGTGTCACCACAACAAACAACACACCCTATAAATATATATGTTGTACAGTTATAAGGCATTACTATTCAAAGTTATATAATAGTTTTTTTTTTATCAATAAATATTAGTTATTAGTTTATTATTGTTCTGGTATACCCAATAAATCTCACACCATTTAGAAGTCGAGGTCAAACGAAGTTTAAATATTTCTAGTTCCTTCCACTTGTTGAGACGTCTTTTAAAAACAAAAGTATAACACACAATACCTTCTTGAACTCACCAAATCAATTATAACTCTGAAATGCTTATATAACGGAGACAAGATGAATAATTTATGTTTCTAATAATATCGTATTCAATCAATGTATGAACGTTGGTGAGCAAAAACAGATGCAGCACGTTAGAGTAATATTCCATTTTCCTTGGTCAGAGAGAGTCTAGAAGATAAATAGTTTTCCAAGTAAACAGCGCAGTCCAATACACCAACACTTCAATTCTATCTTATAGTGGCTGCCATCTAGAACAACCCCTTTTCTTAAACCATTACTATTATTTCAAAATTTCAGTCCAACAATTTTAAATACTATAAAAGGTTTTGGTAGCTTTGAATTAGTTGAGTAAACATGAGCCTTGCAATGCTTACTTTCACAACAATCCAAAACAAGTCAAAGGAGAAACCCTAGTTCAATGCATCCAATACATTGCTTTTAAATTGCTCCATCACTCGTACTTGCTTACGTAACACTTATTCAATTCAACAAAGTCACAAGCACAGTGTGTTTGTTGCACAGTACACGTTCACACAATATTACTCATACATATCTTCTTCACAAACTTCAACCATATCAATCAGAACAAGTGTCTCAAATCTTAATCTACCAAACAAAACCAACCTTATAAATATCACACACACCATACTCTTTCAAAATCTCATATCACATTCCACACCTTTCTTTTTTCTTCTTTTCATAACCCTTTTCTCCATTTTCTGATATTAATTATTTGAGGCACAGTGATGATGAAGAGAGAAAGAGAAGTTGATAGCGTAACCATGGCCAACTACTTGATGTTGCTTTCTGCAGGAGGGGAATTTGAGAACAGAAACTACTTGAACTACTCTTCCGGCCACCGTGTGTTTGAGTGCAAGACGTGTAAGAGGCAGTTTCCGTCGTTTCAAGCCCTTGGAGGGCACCGTGCGAGTCACAAGAAACCTAGGTTGACGATGGGAGAGAGTGAGCATAGCCAAGTTCTTGATGCTTCACCACCAAAGCCTAAGACTCATGAGTGTTCAATCTGTGGTTTGGAGTTTGCGATAGGGCAAGCTTTGGGAGGACACATGAGACGCCATAGAACATCATCTTCGAATGGAAACATGAACAATGCTACCACTGTTCATAAAACTTCTTCAACAAAAATGAATAGCAGCAACGAGAGAGTTCTGTTTCCTGATTTGAATTTGACGCCATTAGAGAATGATTTGGAGTTTTTGAAGATCAGACAACCAGCTCCTTTGGTTCACTGCTTCAATTGAATATGTTCTTGTAGTGTAGGACACTGGTTTTTTGTTCCCTTTTTTCATTTATTTTACTCTTATGTAAATTTTATTTGTTCAGTTCTTGGTATATACATACATATATACTATATATATATATGAGAAATACATGTTTTTAAGTCAATTCTGCTAAAATAGTTTAACTGAAGGCATGTTTCATCATGGCTTATATCATTAAGCTAATTAATTGTTCTGCAAGTGCTATAATCTCAGGCCTGTTAAGCTTAATTTTTCTATTATACACTTAACAACGCAGAGGTTAATTAATTATTGTTGTTCCAAAACCTAAAATACAGCTATATTCCTTGTCATCTCACCACAAAAAACCCTAAAATATTTGAAAGATTTCAATCTTCTCTTCTCTTGAATACTAACATTGTTTAATTTGTAGGTCATTTTGCAGTTGTCATTAAACAAGATAATGAGATTGGTGTGATAATAAATTCAATTTTCAGAACGTGATTCATGGTGGAAACAATTCTATACAACCAAGCACTGCAAATTTAAAATTTTAAATACGAACTAAACTTTGATTTCTCTTTGTATATTTATTTAATCAAGTCAAAGGTTGCAAACATGCATGATGCACGTTCTCAAGGAAAACAAATACAAAACGGGTTTCTTAATAGGGAATAGAAAGTGATCTGCATAACTGCTTCTGATTATTCTAAATAACTTTTCGTTTATGTATAATTATTCAAAAAACATGTATCTTATTTCTAGTTCAAAATATGACGATGAAGGTCGAAAGTTCCACGTCGATTAGAGATAAAACCAAATTACAATATATAAGTAGGGTGCAAATCTTATCTTAAAAATTAGTTTTGTGAGGTTAAATTAGACTTAAATCAACTACTAACAATGAACATTGAAATGCAAGTATATTTAGTTGTCACTGATGTACTTTATAACTTTTAGTGATTCTGTCACTTAATGAAGAACAGATCCTTTCACTAAATTTTTTTCATAAAATATGAAAAAAAAAATCGTTGGAATGTTATTATGGGATTGATTTTGTATTATCCAATTTCCGTGGACATGATGGGAATCTAGAAGGTAACAATTTTTCAAATAGCAGTGCCGTGCAGTTGGTTCCAATGAAACCTTATCCTACAACAACAACAACCTGCGTACATCTAGAAACTTGTTTCATTCCCACTTTCAGTTCAAACTTTGTGTTCAACAATTTTAACCATTTTAATATTCGTGGCTACTACTAGCTAGAGTAAGCTAAATTTGAGCATGGATTCATTACAAGCTAGGGTTTTATGCTCCAAATACGAGTTTTGTAGGATTAATTATTGAAAAGAACTGGTAATTAGTATTAAAAGAATCTGGCTTTGAAAGAATTCATGTGGTAATATTGATGATATAAGACATTTGAAAAGTTGGCTTCCAATATGATTTAAAAGTTAAAAGTTTCCATGAATATATATATACACTATTAAAAATTTGATATTTTTTTTTGTAAATTTGTTAAAATAATTTATAAAAAAAGATTTTTTTCTGTCATTTTTTTTAAATTTAATTGACAGATAATTCCTTAAGTAATCATTTTCTACAAAATTATTAAATTTGTAAGTATTTTTTAAAAAATTTGTTACGAAAAGTGTTTTATACAAAATATTTTACAAAAAAATTGATAACAATTTTTTACAAATTTTGTTTTACAACAAAATTTATAAATATTTCCTACGAAAAAAATTACAAACTAAAATTAACATAAAATACGAATCTTTTTAGTAGTGTTACACGATACTTTACAAATATCATAGTTTTAGATAAGTACATTTTTTATTGTTTAATTATTTTTCAACACTTAGTAGCTTTCATTAATGTTGAAATATCCTTCTTCTAAACAGTTTCTTCATAATTATGTTCTGGCTTCGTCCTTCTTCTATATGACCAGCGTAAGCTATCATGACAATTTGGAATACTAGGTAATCCACAAATGCACGACAAGCTAACAAGGTTGTATGTATATATATCATTTTAGTACATTAATGATTATACTAATAAAAAGTAATTCTTATTTATTTAAGTAGATCAACATTTTTTTATTATCTCAAATATAATAATTTTAATCAAACAAGTTTTCACAATTTTTTGCCCGGTATATCTACTACAAAATTATAATTTTACTTAATATAAAATTATGGCTATAACAAAATGTCTAATTAATAATTAATTTTAGAGATTAATTTTATTTTATATTTAAAATCTTGATAATTAATATTAATAACCGATTTATAAATCAATATTATACAGACCAATTTAAAAATTATTTTAGTTACCAATAAATTTAGTTTATGAATTGGTATATAAATCGATCATTAATGACTAATTAATTTTTATCCTTAATATTGGTCATTAATTAAACATTATTTTATTTACAATTAAAGATAAAATCATTTTGTTATTACAAATTTTTATATATTTAAAAAGTTATAATAATATGGTATATGAATAAATACTGTGTGTATTATTAACCGTGTAGAGAAAGTTACACGCTCAAGCTTAATTACTAGATATAATTATCTTAATTATCATACAAACAATCATTTCTGATTAGTTAAGTTCTATGTTAATTTATTTTATTATGTCACTATAGAACACATGAAGTGTAAAAAGGTATATTATATTTATAAAAGATCCATAAAAAACCATAATTTGACACATCGTAAGTTTTGACCTGATTTCATGGTACCTCACATGAATTATATACTAATTTACTACAAGTTACGTCAGGTAGGTGCACCAAGTTATTTATATATCTAGAAAATGTAGTTATCAATCTTAAACTTAGAAACATGGCACATAAGATGGGATTGCCAAGTCATAGAGTGTGCCAAAATTTTCCTTGGTTAACAACATTTCAACTATGTGCTTATGTACACCTTACACACTATTTCAACATTTTATCCTTCGTCATATTTAATAATTTCAGATTTTGTCTAAGCTTACCAATTTTCCTTCTAATTTTTAGTCATATTCCATTAGAGACTTTTGGAAGCTATAATACAAACAATTATTTCTATTATCTCTTCAGGATTTATTCGGAGATTTAGAAAACATATTTGTTTTTGTTGAATTTTTCGAGGATCATTGAGATATGAGCCCAAATCCACATATAAGGGATTCACACCACTCTTAACATAAAACCTTAAGACAATGAGTCTTTATCTTTATATAGTGCTTAACTTTCTATTTTTACTCAATGTGAGATTTAAATTCGCACTTGAATTCCCTACAGTTTTTTATGTTTAAGTGACGCTTACTTTTTTTACTTCAATTTAAAAAATGTGCTGTATGAATATTAGGCTTATTAAATAATAATATATGAACAGTTTCACATCTGATATCTAAGACTTTTATATATGTAATATTATTCTGTGTTTAGTTTGGACTTTTTTTAGGTGGTTTTTTGTCTTTTAGCTCGTTGAATCAAAGAAAAAACCTCTTACTTGGCTACAGTACGTGTGTTGTGATTTGTTTAATATGAGGTTGATTAGGACATGAAACTTACAACATTTTGGGAAGATATTCATAGATAGCTTGTTCTAGAAAAGGTTGGTTTTCAGCAATGACATGGTCACGTTTGACAAAGAAAAGCATAACCAAAAAACAAAATAACTTGAACACTTTTCTCACTCATGAGGTAACCATGTAAAGGTTTCTACAAATACTAATATAAGACCAAATGTGTGCAAGAGAAAAATGGTAGTAGTCTCTACTTTGTTTAGCAGTTGGATTAAAAAAATTAGATAGATTAATTTTAGACTTAATATAACAAATTGTTTTCCTATATTTCTAACCATAATTTAATGTTTTTACTGTTTATTGTTTACTCAATGTGATCTTTATACTATTTTAAAAAGATATGTGTCCATTAAAAAGATGTGAACTCGTATTTACTTGTACAACTACTTTTCTTTTTATATGTTTTTAGTTCAATTTTAGTAACTAATGATAAAAAATGCTATTAAACCTTAATTTTATAGTTTTTAAATAAAGTTTTGAAGTTAATTGATATTTCATCATACAAATACAATTTACAAGAAATATTATTTTCACAAACATAAGTATATATATGTTGGACTATAAAACCTAGGAATCTTCCCAATTACAAATGTGATCTATCTAAAATTTAACGTGTACACATGGTTGTTGAGTCAATATTAAATTATTTAACTGTTACATTAATAAAAAAAATTATAAAATATTCTATTTATTTAAAATGTCTTGTATGGGTTGTTTTACTTGACAAATATATGTAGACTTTGTTAAAATATAATTATATCTTGTCTACCATTTAAAAAAAATTATATATGCAATTTTTTTTATCGTACATTTAAAAATAGCCACTTTATTTATAAACTATTACTTTTTTGAAGGCACACACAACTGGCTGGAAAGAAGAGAATAAAAGTACAAAAAAGACAATTTGACTTGTATAGTTTGACCCGAACAGTCAACCACAAAAGTTAGTTCTTTTTTTATATTTAATAAATATTGATTTTACAAAATTTGTAATTTCATTCCATCAATTTCATATAATGGTCGAAGCAATTGACTATTAAATTTTTCCACAATTTTTAATACCTTATTTTGTCACAGAAACAAATGAATTCATCATAAGAGCATGCTCAATCTACAACATCTTAGATGTGTGAATTTAATATATATTATTAATTAGAATACTTTTTTAGAAGTAATATTAAATATAATAAATTAAAATATCGCACTGTGATTTAGTCAAAGTTATACAAACTATTTAAGATATATCGTAATAATATATATTTTATGCTTAGCCGTGTCATTCCATTCCAGTTAATTTTTATATAATTTTTATATATTATAGGATAAATTTTTTTATAAAATTCGAGAATGCATCATTAATATAGTTTTAGTAATAAAGTTTTTTGTTATTTTTTACTAAGCATTAAAAATATATTATATTAATATTTTAAAAAAATTAATGTATTTTAATACTTCAAAATCAGTGACTATTATAGTATTTTCAAGATACAACATATAAAAGCAACAAAAAAAAAATAACAAAGAATCCAAATTCAAAATAATATTTAATTCTAAATATGTTAATATTTATAATAAATGTCCAGTATTACGTCATCGATATAACTTGTAATACATGTACAAATAGTTGAATTCCTTATAATTAGATTTTAATGTTTTAACACAAATTTACATGCGGCAATAACAAATTCTAGGATTCACTGTGAACGAGTTTATTTCATGTTAAAACAAACACACAACTAGACAAATAGGAGACTATTAAGATACTAAACTATTATTAACATTTGACATCTTTTAAGTGGCACAATTTATGCAACATAAATGCAAAAAGTGTACTTTCTGAAAAGTAATTTCATTTTACCTTAATAACTACAAGCAAAACTCAATTAATTTTGAAGATAAATGAAGTTATACAGAGAACTTTTTACCAACTAATTACTATTTAATGAATATAGGTTAATTAGAATTTTTTAAAACTTATAATTAATTAAAAAATCATTTCAAATAAACAATATAAATTTTGTATTAATTTAAAACTATTTACTTTTTTATTCATACAAATCAATATAGACGTACTATATATTTTAAAATATAAAGTATTAAGCATTTAATCGTTCTATTATATATTTTTTTTAGAAAATGTAATACAAACAATCATAATAAGTTTACTCTGATCAACTTTTATATGTGTGATTGGACCTGGATTTTATAAGACCCATTCATAGGAACTTTCACTTTTCTATGATGATTTTTTCTTCGTGTTATTGTAAATTGTAATATGAATGTTAGTTAGAATCAATGCAGTAGTGGGATCCCCCAACCCATTACTTAAATCCCCAATTTTCAAACATTTACTTCTCAAAATCTCAACTTTCTCCCAACCTAATATCCCCAATCAAATCAATGGAACAATCAAAATTCTACCATCCACAACTACTGGAACCCTAGGACTCATGGTTCCCCAAACCCAAAACCAGATTTAATATCCTAATAACCAATTGAACAACAATCAATGTTCTATTAAAAGTCAAACAAAAATATATTCTGTTCCATTGATATATTCCAAAAAAAAAGTTATCCAAAATATATTGTAAAAAACATTTGAATTACATATTTTAGATAACAAATAAAGGGACGAGAGGTGTTCTAAAATGTATAATCTAGAACAGTATCTAACATATACTCATTCCAAAATAAGGTCACATTATGGAACTATCATTTTAAAATTACTCAGAATAAACAACCATTTACATAATTCTGGATAAGAAATTGTTGAAAAAAATGCATTTGATCACATGTAATCCAAAACATAATTTTTAATATTATGGATATATTACAAAAGGTAAAAAATAAAATTACAATTTTAAAAGATTGGGAAAATAGCACAATTCTTTTGTTATTAATTTAACTGATCCTCAAACTTAATCACATTATGATACCTTGAACTTTGATTTTGTTCAAATTGATACTTAACTTTTGTTATTTTTGTAAATAGATACCTAGCATATTAATTTTATTCTGATTAATCGATAAAACTTATCAATTTTTTATAATATTTATTTTTCCTATTAAGTTTGATTTTAATATACATTAAATGTCATTAATATTTAATTTTCTAACTGTGATTGTAATTCATTTTTCATATGTAAAAATATGATGAAAATAAGAATTCAGAAGAAAATAAAGAAAAATACAATTAAAATGTCTATTCGACTTTACAAATAAATTTTAATTGTTAATGTAAAATTCTACAATTTCTTAAAAATGTAATACTTCGATTTAATTTGTTGCTTAAGTGATAATGTTATCGTCTAAAAAAAATAATTTTAGCAGTTTGAAGAGTAAAATTTAGAAGCTACGGATCCTGAACTACTAAAAATTTCAACAATATTAAAATTTGAAAATTTACTCAAAAACATCGTATTTAATTTAATTTAAATGAATCAATTTATTAACAATACAAATTTTTATAAAATGATTTAGTTTAAATATTTTATTGAAAATTATTTATGAAAAAAATTGGTATGCTTTAAGGATTAATTACAACACTTTAGGTGTTTATACAAAAAGAAAAACAATAAAATTTAAGGATCAAATTGGAACAAAATTAAAATTAAATAAGATGAATTCAAATAAAATTAGCGTTCAACCAAATTATAGTTTACTATGTTGGTTAAATAATTTTTCCTCTAAAAGGATAACGAAATGCGAATTGGTAAAATTATAAGAGCTAAATACCCTTCCTTAAACTCTAGAAAAAAAAAATA
>Ga0099823_1006728_pt1 | contig 11631 bp, 4 predicted proteins | sample CowpearedBW_FD_76831 | JGI IMG/M metagenome (GOLD analysis project Ga0099823, IMG submission 76831) | Root nodule microbial communities of legume samples collected from California, USA - Cow pea red BW | ecosystem: Host-associated > Plants > Roots > Nodule | place: USA: California | collected... | reverse complement strand
TATATATATATATTATAGTTTTCTTAAAACATTACATGAGTGAATATTTTACTTTTAATCACATAAATATTTTAATTAATATAATAAAATTGAGTGAATACTTTTAATTGAGTCTAATAACACATTAAATGACTCTCTATATACTCTAACCTCTAACCAGACGAGTATAATAATATGCATTAAAGAGTTTGTTCATATGTTGATTAAATGCATTTAGGAATACAAAATACATGAGTTTGTCCATACATAGATCTACTTATTAGACGAATCTTAGAATTTGAAATTTAAAATTTGAAATTGAATTTGAAATCGAGATCTATGGCACCTTTTTACTTTGTTTGGCTTTAAAGTCTATATAGTTACTTGTACAGTCTTGGTCATCCGGGCCCCTACCTGATACTCAAAGAGGGATATTTCATGTGAAAAAAATTGACCTAAAGTTTATGGGTCTAGAAATTGGGCCTATGTTCATCATATATTTAGTTTAAGTTTTATTAACAGATACTACCATAAAAGAGATTTAATATGTGGTTTTTATCTTTGTAATCTTTATAATTTTTTGTTATTATCCTTTGTAACTGAAATATTCTATAATATCTCGAAGAATAGACGATTTGTAATTGTTTTGCTTATAAATAAAAAGTTAATATGTTTTTGATCTCTTAACTTTCAGTGAAAATTGGAATTAGTCCTTCTTTGAAATTTTGGACCAATATAGTTCTCCATCTTTAGAAATGCATGAATTTGGTACTTTTAACCAAAATTTATTAGGCTTATTTGACGTTTCAAATGCGATTCTCAGCTAAGATTGAAGTGAAAATGTTTCAAATGATGTAAACAATTTAAATGTTACCAAGAAATGTGTTTGAAACGTCAAATAAACTTAATAAAATTTGGTTAAAAATAAACTTAATAAAATTTGGTTAAAAGAACTTAATCCATGTATTTCTAAAGTTGAGGAACTAAATTGAGCCAAAGTTTTAAAGAGGGACTAATTTCAATTTTCACCGAAAGTTAAGGGGACAAAATCATATTTAACCCTAAATAAAGTACTAACTCCCATGACCAAGGGACAAAATTATTTTGGCCTTGGTGTTATTTATTTGAGTCAAGAGATTTTTCTACATCTTTTATTTTCGGTTTAAGGCCTATAATTTTTTATTGAAACAAATTGGCACACACAGGAGAAGTCGGTAAAACTTGATCCCAACCCCACTCATGATTAAAAACTCACTACCATGAGGAATAACATCAACAAATCTTGCAGACCATTCAGGAGTTGTGGTGCGATAATGATGATATTTGTCAACGATCCAAGGAGGCTCGTGCTCAGTTTAATGTTGCCCAAGCCGAACATGAGTGTTTGCGTAAAAAAGCGTAGAAGTCGCAACAAAGGATGGTGGATGCTAATGCGAGCAAGAACAACTGTGAAAAGCAAACAAGGAGTTGAAACAATGGATTCAAAACCGTGAGAATTCATGAAGATCATGATAGTCGGGGGTTAATCATACAAGAACAACTCGCTCCTAGAGGCGCTCCTCATGTTTTGGCTCAACACGACGAACAAGAAGAGAAACTTCGACATTTCGATAATGTATATTTTACGAAACCTAGATATTAATATACGTAATATAATTTTAACTAACTCAACTATTTTACAGTGATAAATTATTCGAAAAAATTTAAATATTTACATTGATATTTTAATCTAATAAACTTAAATAGTTTAAAGAGATATTTTATTCTAATAAACTTAAACATTTTACAATGATATTTTATTCTAACAAACTTAAATATTTTACAGTGATATTTTGTTCTAATAGACTTAAATATTTAGAGTGATATTTCATTCTAACAAACTTAAATATTTACAATGATATTTTATTCTAACAAACTTAAATATGTTACAGTGATATTTTATTAAAACAAACATAAATATTTTACATTGATATTTTATTTTAACAAACTTAAATATTTTACAATTTTATTCTAACAAAATTAAATATTTTAACAAGCTTAACTATTAAAATGATATTTTATAAAAATTATTTCATTTAATTCTTTATTTGATATGATTTTCTACATATGAAAATTATTTAATTAAAGTTAAATATTTATAAAAATAAAAATTTAAATAATATCTTGAACTATAAATAAATTTATTTTAATAATTAATGCCATTCACTAAAAAAAAAATTAATTTTAGTGGGAGTTATATTTGGCGTTTCTGGGGGTTTTAACCCCTACTAATGGATTTACCAGGGGTTTGAAATTTTCCTGGAAGAACTAGCGTGGCTAACAGATTAATGGAGGTTTTTATCAACCCCTGAAAAAGTGCAACTTACTGGAGGTTTACAAAACCCCTGGTACTGCCTAGGGTTTTTGGAACCCCCGCTACTGCTTGGGGTTTGTGGAACCCCGCTACTGCTTGGGGTTTCTGGAACCCTCATTGCTCCCTAGGGTTTTCAAACCCCTACTACTGCTTGGGGTTTTTGAAACCCCTGCTATTGCCTAGGGTTAAAAACCCCCACTACTGCATTTTTTGTGGTTTGAAACTCTCATTGTTGTCAGTGGTTTAAATCCCCATTTGTCATCAATCAACTCTAAATAATTTTCATTGGAGTTCCCTTTTTTGTTTTTTTAGTATTTTTTAATAATACATAAATCCTAAAATAAAAGCAAAATTATAAAAGGCAACAATTTTAGATTTTTGGTATTTATAATTTACAAATAATATTTATAAAAGGAGCAAAGAACAAAGACTACAATTTTAATATCAAACAATGTAAATAACAAAGCGTAAAAATTAAAATTAATAAGTCATTATTACAGTGTTAGTTGCTTTAATAAAAAAGTATACATAAAAAAAATTAAATAACATCCTTCTAATGTGGTGTTTGATATAATTTGTTCATTACAAACACTTTCCTTAATAAGATACCTTGTATCTCAACAAGGTTCATAATTTCTTTCGCAATTTGGATTCAAGCACTTTATTTCTTCTCTGGTTGGTGTTCCCAAGATCTACAGTACATTGCAACGCCCAAGTTATATATACTAACTTTTTTCATTAATAATTAAAGGATATATAAACCATACACTAAGATTGTTTATGTTTCAAAATAGATTAAAGCCTTGTAATTTATTACAAGTATATGATAGTAATAATTAAACTAACAGATAACATCAATTAATAAGGGCTAAAAAAAATTACAAACTATTAATAAATATAATTTATTTTTAGAATATGTTCACCTTTCAAGTATCTCTCTCTTACTATGTTGGATTTTGATGAAGGAAAAACAGGAACAACTTCACACATCTCTTACAACTCCTAACAATAACCTTTCCAGATACCTCCCTGGTTTTCTCTTATACTGTTCTTGGACATTAGTGTGACCATGCTCTTTATGCGAACCCAAACATGGTTTATGAATTAGCTTCCTAGACTGTTGTAGTATTGCATGTTCAGGGTTTTTCTTTTCCTCATGGATCATAGAAACTTAATTCATGCAAATAATGGAGACTCTGTAAACTCAGATAGTTTTGTGGCAGAATCATATTTGGTCTGTAGAAGAAAAGGAAATAAAAGTTAAAAAATATCTAAAAGAGTTTAATTACCTACAATGAGCATAATTTTCACTATTACAGCTCAACTTACATGGTTTTTTAGGATGATGAGCACTGCCGAAATTCTCATAGTCGATGATTGAAGAAGTACAATTCTTATATGATAAACACTACCAAGAAAAAACTCTAGTACGAGCATACCTCGAGAGCAAGCTTCTTTTGCCATCATGAAGCATGAACCTCTAGTGGTCTGGTACTGATAAACACTACCAACAATGTTAGCATCTTCACCTACAATATTTGAGTGGATTTTCAAAACAAACATATGTATGCTTTTACCAACAGTACAGGAAGGTGTTATCCAGATTAATGTTGTGGTTGTTGACGTGGAAATTCTTATTGCAGCAACTGAAGCTAAAATCGTTAAACTCACTCTAATTTTAAGCACCAAAGAGCTACTCCAGAGAAAAAGTATAAGTGAATGAAAAACCTCCCTCATGTGCTCAACACTAACCTGTATATAGGCTTCTACGAACTAACCTACAAACCTCTTAGAACTGTTCATGACAACTGATAATAACAGGTTAATTCAGTCCTTTAGATAGCCAACAACAGGTGCTCAAGCTTTAGCTTACAATCAGACACGTTAAAGCATTTTGTACACAACTTCAGCTCACTCTTTAATGCATATGTGAAAATATATGATAGAATAAACCTTAAAAGCCTTTAGAAATACATCTTCATCTTCACTATTCAAAGCAGTCTCTTCACTTGTAACTTCATCACGATTCAACAATCTATTATAAAGAGGAACATGAAATTAAATTCTTAAAATTTAACATATTTTACACCAAGAATGAAAGCTTTTTATTACCTGTCTATTACATCATCATCATAATCAATTTGGCTAGATTTTTCAGCTTCATCATTTTCATAATCATGAAAAGGATACATAACACATAAATAGCTAAGTAAACTAGAGTTGAGTTAGATAAAGATACAAGGTTGGGAGTTAATGAGAAATTACCAGAGTGAACTTAACAAAATAAATTCGAGTTGAATGATGGTAATACCTAAGGAGCCTCAACCGTTGAACCTTGATAGCACACCAAAATGAAGGAAAACATTTTACAGGATGATTAAATTTAACCAATAACAGGGTGAAACTAAAACTGAAAGCAAGAAGAACGGTGTTATTACCTTCACTACAAAAAAAAAAAAGTGAACATTTGTGATGGTTAAAATTACAAATCATGAACCTCCTTCCATATCTTTCTACCCTTCAAACGTGGATGGAGTGGTAAGATATCATCCGAAAAAAGTTATGTTCCAGGATTTTCTAATGCAAACTTCACCTGTCATTCCACATTCAAAGATAAAGAACACTTTCATCACCTACAGGTAATATTAACTTCCAAAATGCAAACTCATTTTTAAACTGACAAGAGATAGCATGTAAATAATCCCCGAATAGTATGCTAAACACAAGCAATACAAAGCTTAGAATCCAAAAAAAAATTAAAGAACTTACTATTTTTGTCATCAAATTCAGAACACTGATCCTTAAAAGTACCTTTTATATTTGAAGTCCTTCTTTTGGAACGCCATCTAAAGACACATTATAATCATTATTTAGAGTTATAAATTACTCTGTATCATCATATAATTGTACATAGATGGTTAAGATTATTTGTCATCAAAACTCATGTAAATAACTAGTGGTAACTGGCGAAAAAACTTTGTAAGAATTGAGCACAATCAAATATCAAGGATTTGAAAAAACTCTTATCTTTCTCATGAAATCTCACGAGCAGAGAGGGAAAATTAGTAAACTGAAAGCACACGGGAGAATAACAAAAGAAATTGACAAAATGTCAGAGTAATAACAATATAGTACCTATGAATGTAGGTGAATCAATAATATCTTCTATAATATGAATGTAGGTGGAGCACAAGGTTGATGTTGTGTTTGCTAGTCATGTCCATGCCTATGAACAATCTGTAAGTGCTAAAACTTAAAATTTCTAATGCTTCTGAAAGCCACCAGTGTCAATAAACCTCTTCTCCACTTTGAAGCCAAAACTAGGACATGTTAAATTTAAAATTAAAGTCATTAAGATCTTACAAGCAAACAATACAAAGAAGGAAAACTATTAATACCTGAAGTTGAACCACTAAAAGTTGTGCCCTCAGCTTAAACTCAGGTTCATTGTCAAACCTCACTTTAATGCCTAAAAATGTATCAACTCACATGAACTTTAGAATCCCTAACAATAATTCACTGATCTAGTGGAACAAAAAGTGTCATAATAGAAATTTATTTGACCAAAAGTTTAAAACTAAGTGACAACGAATGAGAATATTATCCCTCAAGACTTATTATAATCATTTCCTTTTCAAAGTAGATTGTTCATCTGTTGTAAGAATTGATAAAAGAATAATATAAATAATAAAAAATAGGCCAACCAAAACAAGTATTTCTGACTTTAATTTTTTTTCTATTTAGATTATTCTTTCAGTAAAAAAAGAAAGGTAATTGATCAATTGTATATAAAGGTGTAACACTGATTTCATTCGGCAAGTCGTTCTGTCTAAAGTTTATTCTAAAAAAAACATAGAATACCAATTTGAATCGAAGGTGTAGATAAAACTAATCACTTTTCTTTCAAGCATTGATTACTTTTTCTTTCAACACGTGTGAAAAAAATTTGTAATTCCTAGTTAAAGTGAACGACTATCATAACATATTAATTGTATGGAATGCACAGATTTTACTTCCATTTAGGAATTAGAAATTAATTCAATTATTTAGAATGAGTATACATCAAATGAACTAAAAACAATGTTCGATCATAATAAGAAATGTGAACAAAACAATGTATGACTAAACATCTAAATCAAAATAAATGGAATAAAGGTTGGTTTCATATATTTTCTGACCTGAAGATCCCCAATTGCTATTTCATTAAAATCTTATGGGTTTGGAAATGTGAGCCATTAGCATCCCAGACTGTAAACAAATACATGGACTTTGAGCCATGAGGTACAAATACAAAAACAATTATTCATTTTCTAGGTTAAAATGAAGTGGGCAGCAGGGAAATGAGACCATTAAGTACGGGATTTCTCAAACCAGTTTGCTGATTTCCATTTTGATGGTCAGCCTTTTTCTATTGCTTTGACACATCAAACACTAACTAGTTCAGTGGTCAAACAGTTTCAAACTAGTTTGAAACCAAAGCATCACAAAGCCTACCATATCCTATATGAAATAACATCGAAGGATAATTAGGTGTATATGTGTGTTTGAAATCACACTCACTAACTAACTAGTTTTTAGCTAAAATTTTGGTATTCAATTCAATCAGAATGGTAACAACCAAAATCCAAAAATCCTAGCATTCTTTTCAACCAGAACGGTAACAATTCTATAAAATTTGACTACTGAGAGATAAAAAAAATAATAATAATATATACACACGTATACTTTTCAAAAATCAAGATTATCAATACCAGAAATCAAAATTGAACCAAATAATATTGAAAAGAATAGTAACTATATCAAACAACAGAATAAGAGAAAAATATAATAAACAGAAAATTTTCTCCTAAAGTGTGAGGAGTAACTTCTACCATAAATTATACTTAAAGAACTCTTTCATTTTAATCACAACTACACCTAATAATGGTTAAGGTTAGGGTGGAAAAAATATGGAAAATCAATAGAATAACAAGTTTCAAACCTATAAATCAAAGTATGATTGGAAAATACTCCTACCGTTTTACTAAGAAGAAGAAAGACCATATTGCTTCAAGAAAAAAGGAGACCGAAAAAGAGATCAAAATTATATTGATAATTGTATGAAATCTAAAAACGAATATTGTAAATGAAATTTGGGAGCGAGAATAAAGAAGCAAACGAAGAAGACGAGAACAACCCTGAAAATTAAAAACTAGAGAGAACAAAGATCAGAAGAAAAGAAGAATGAAAATTGCCAAAAGAGGAAAACATGAAAAAAATTACAAACCACTGAATTGTTGTGCAATAAGTACTCTACAACCAATTTGAATTTTGGTTTGATATTGTTTGCAACATTGAGCGATATGAAATCTCATTCCCTCGTCGAAATTCCCAAACCTATTTGAAAGACATTCCATAAGTAAAGTCACTCGAGTAACCTCACACCTAATAATTAAAATAAAAAAATTTAACTAATGTAAAATTTGCGACGGGTAAAATAATTGACAGAAACATTCTTATTTTATAGCGGTTTAATATAAATGCTAAAATTACACCGCTAATAAAAAATAAATTTTTTGTAGTGCTTGAGCTTCAAACACGCAGCGTGAACAATGACATGCATTATGAAATCAAAGAGACGAAATTAAACTGAAACAAAAATGAAAGCATGGAGATGAAATCGAAATTGCGATTATGAAATTGAAAGCAACGAGAACGAGGTTTATTACCTAATTTCAGGAAGAACGTTGAAATTGAAAGTACCAACGCCTTCCTTCTAGGGCACGAGCGAGATCAGCACCTTGAGCGAACGCAGTTTACCTTGATCGAAATTGAGAGAGTGAACGCAGAAAGATGAAATCAGAGACATGAATGAGAGGTACGCATTTTCCCATGAGCAAACACTAATAAGCACGAACCTGATTATCCGTCTTCTCAACACACCAATAAAGAAAAAGAGAAAAAGTAAAAGTCCCTGGCCAAATTAAAAATTTTAAAAGTTGCAAAGAAAATAAAATAAGATAGATAATAATTTGTATGGGGTTTCATAAAAAAACTTATGTTACTTACCGAGGGTCTCTAAAACCTCTACAATGTCTACTTTTTACTAGTTTTTACTAGGGGTTATTATAACCTATGCTATTAAACCCCTACTAAAAATATATATTTTTGTAGTGATTGTTATGTATATTTTGAGTTATAGATGTACATGTTATGTAAATTAACCTTGATTTGGTAGTTATATTCATTCCTCTGATTTAAATCAACTAACTCCAAGCTTGGCTGGGGGGATGCTCGCTTAAAGCGATATTCTAGCTCGATTGGGATCAGATAGTAACCTGACTAAAAAATACTAGAATCTTACAATTCTAACTCAATTGAGAATAAACATGTAACTTGGCTAAAAAATACTATAGATGATGATTCCAGCTCGATCAAAAGATGACATATAACCTAACTAAAAAGTACTACACACGATGATTCCAACTTGGTTGGGAGTAGACATGTAACCTAACTAAAAAATATTAAACATGACGATTCTAGCTTGGTTTGGAGAAGGCATGTAACCTAATTAAAAAATACTACAAACTATGATTCCAGCTCGGTTGGGAACAGGCATGTAACCTGACTAAAAAATACTACAAACTATGATTCCAGCTCGTGTGGGAACATGCATGTAACCTGACTAAATATACTACAGACTATAATTCGAGCTTGGTTGGGAATAGGCATGTAACCTGACTAAATATACTACAGATTATGATTTGAGCTCAGCTAGGAGCAAGAATGTAATGTGACTGATTTCAACTTGGCTTGGAGCCATTGTTCTTACAAATTTGTTATGTTCATATTATAATCACATTCATACGTTGAGTGTTCACTGATTAGCCTAGCATATTTGATTTATTTATTTACTTTTTACCCTTGGATGAATGCAAAGTTATATTGACCATTTGTAAAATTAAGAGGTTTGATTTGTCGTTAAAAAGATTGCTAAGATCATATTATTATTCGGCCTTGATAGAAATCAAAGTGCTGAAGGCTCACAGTTAAGCACTAAGGGGCTCATAGTTAAGCATTGAGGGCTCATAATTAGTTTAACTAGTTCAATTATTCAATTACTTTCTTTATTTATCAAAAAGCCTTAATGAAGAATGATAAGTCGAAAGATAGTCAAGCTTTATTCTTGACTTATAAGATATATTGTAAGTTTGTATTTGATTTTACTATTTTATTTTGTTGAAACATCACATGCATATGATAAGTAAGTTTTCACACCTAGTTATTCATTGGGAGTTGATGAAGGTCGTTGATTTAACATAAGAGTAAAGATCACGGATTATAAACTTGTTATTTATATAAACTTGTCATTTGTATTATTTTTTCTTGTCTTTGAGTGTTCATGAATTGCCAATTTCACAACGTAAAACAAAAGGAACTCAAAGCTCGATTTGGGGGGGTAGGGACGCCCATTTAAAGCAACTAACTCAGCTTGGCTGAGAGCTTACCTAAAGAGTTAGTTTAAATCAAGCCTGGTCTGATTGGGAGCTGTTTACTAGTCAACTAAAACAAAACCAAAAAGTTATTTATTTTGCAGATGAAGTAAATCAGACCATAAATTAATAGGTGGCTAAAGAAGATGCCAAATTTAAAAAAAAAAAAAAAAAAGAGAAACTTACCTAAAGATGGTGTGAGAAAAAGTAAAGTCATAGAGTGGAAACTAAAACAAATTTGCGCAAAAATATGATGTCAAATTTAAAAACTAACCAGACAAGAGAATTAGTTAAAACAAATCAAGTGAAATTTGACAAAAAGAAAAAGTATTTAATATTAAATTTAGCAAACTTTTTTAACCTTTACATCTCATAGACTTTGGCTCTAAAACTGGAATTGTGTACCGTTCCGAACATTAAATTATTTTATTGGAAAGTTAAATGATTTATTATAAAAAAATTCAATTACTTATTACAACTAATATATTATGATTTTTTTACATGAATCATTTATTTTTTTCAATCACTTCTAAACTCTTTCGGGTTCATTTTCAAAAAATATTTAATTATAATTTAAATTAGTATATGTAAGTTTTTAATAAATATTTTATTAACTATTTTATTAATTATTATTAATATAATTATTCTTATTTTAATTCAAAAATAATATATAAAATTAATAATCTTGTATATATTATAAATTAATTTTTATTATTAACTATTAAATTTTATTATAAAAAATGTTTAATTACTCGGATGATACCCATTTTGATAGGGTTATATGTGGTTGCCTGCGGGTGCGGTTAAAAAAGTTAATTGCGTCTCCACTTTTAAAAAGTATCTCAATTAGATCCCTTTCAGAAAAAAAAAATAATTAACATTATTAACAGCACGCCACATGTCAGTCTCTGGTTTTTTGATTTAATTTTTCTTTGTAAATTTTTTTTGTTACCACTTGTCAAGTCCTTGTATTGACATGTGACAATGTCAGTGACACATGACAATGTTAGTGTCATGTGGCAGGATGATGTTACATGTGCCAAATGTTATTGTACTGATTTTAATTTAGTATCCACATATATCTCATTGTTTCAATTTAGTCCCCACTTTTGTATTTTTTGTTCAATTTTATCCCAATTATTTTAGTAATTGAAGTATATTTTTTAATCCATTTTTTATAAGATTAAAACTAATTAAATATAAATATTTTTAAGTACTGATATTTATATTAAAATTTAGTGGTATAAAAAATGTTATACTAATAGAACAATATAGTCACCCACTTTTTTTCTCAAAATAGAACAATATTGTCTCTCTCCAATTCTAGACCAAATTTATTATATGTATAAATGTTATACTAATATTTTTTTATTAAAAATAACTTCTTAACATCTTGCATTATTGTATATTATTAACCCATATTTGTTAATGTATTTTTTGACTTCTAAATTTTAATATAAACTTAATTTTGTAAAAATATTTATACCTAATTAGTTTTAATCTTATAAAAAATGGATTATAAAAATATATGTTAAATATAAAAAAAATTGAGACAAAATTGAATCAAAAATACAAAAGTGCGGACTAAATTAAAATAATGAGTTATATATGAAGATTAAATTAAAATTAATACAATAACATTTGCTATACGTGATATTATCCTGTCACGTGACACTGACATTGTCATGTGTCACACCACACGTAACAAAAAAAATTATAAAAAAAAATAGAAAATAGCATGTAACGTATTGTTAACAACATTAATTATTTTTTTTAAATCTAATTAAGACACTTTTCAAGAGTGAAAACATAATTCCCATGTTTTTA
>Ga0099823_1006727_pt1 | contig 11631 bp, 5 predicted proteins | sample CowpearedBW_FD_76831 | JGI IMG/M metagenome (GOLD analysis project Ga0099823, IMG submission 76831) | Root nodule microbial communities of legume samples collected from California, USA - Cow pea red BW | ecosystem: Host-associated > Plants > Roots > Nodule | place: USA: California | collected... | reverse complement strand
CATATCATCCTCCTTGGTGAGGACCGAGGTTGGATGAAATTGAAAAATTTGCTGGCCTGTGGCTAAGATTCTGCGAGGATCGAATTGCATCTTCCTGGCATTGAATTGGGTCCACTTATCGCCAAAGTGGTCCATCCACTCCTGCTGCGTAGTGTAATGGGGCAGGTACTGTTTCACCTTGATCTCCGAACCATGGCAGAATCTCAGAATCTGACGGTTCTGATTAGTCAGGTACTCCAGTGTCTCAGTATCCAATGCTGATCTCAGAAATGCCACCAGGTAAAACACATCCTCTTCTGGTGTCACCACCGAGCTCCTAGGGTCCCACCTACACATCACCATCACCATCACCAAAATCATCTTTTGGATCTTTCTTTTCATCCATGCAATCATTCTACACACACTACACACTTGTTGTGATTTACTTACTACTACGTTGTTAACAATCCTTTGACTTGTCAGACACATTGCTACCTTGTCATATTCTTTATGCCCTTTGTGCTGCTTTCTTTCTTTTTTACCTATACACACACACACACACACTAAACAACACCTATCTTTTCCTTCATCAACACATCATACTTAATTTTGACACTTTCTAAACTGAAAATAATCGACCTCAACGGTGTCTATGGAACTAGGTTAGTGTAAATCCCTACCATTGGAGGAGTGGCCCCTATGGAAGATCTTCTGACACCAGAATCTCCCCAGTTGGATGATCATGGCCATCCATTTTGTATTCTTATGGTCTTCACAAAGGGAAAGAAAATAAACGTGTCACTTCCTAGCTGGCTTTGATCAAGATTTTCATCTCCCGTGTTGGCTACATTACAACCCTCGTGTGTCTCTGTGCCTTTCTACTACATCCACATAGCTATAGCTGTGTTTCTTGTTCTTTTCACACATTTCCACTTAAATTATTGGAGTAAACATTCTTTCGTTTTTAGGCTTGCCTGATATTTTTTTCACATGGTCGGGTGCAGCAGTTCTGCACTACCTTACAACTTATCAAAACTTTTCTATTGATATTTTCTACAAACATTGGATTATTGCACATGATAATGAAACTGGAAACAAACGGATCATTAGGGAAAGATAACATACAGTTCTTTTTTTTATATCCCTAATCCATTAATTCCGACAACAGTACTACTGTCAATCAATCAATCATGGACGCATTATCATTATTAAGTTCCACACTTATAGGGAATATTCGTTATATATTATGTTGTTGCACAGATTTTCTCTTCCTTATCCAATTCTTCACAGAACTTCTTCCTCTATTTCATTACTCCATTGAATTTAATAGTGTGTTTTTGTTTCCTTCTGTTTACACTATATACCTTAATCAAGTTGGATCAAAAAGAGGAATGAGATATAGACCTTAACACTGACACCCGATAAGAGGTTGTCAGGAACAGAGATGTCGTTTATATATGAGGAGATCTACACATGCCTGCAAGCATGCAGTGGTTTTATTCTTCATATATATGACTAGACATGCGTTAAAATGATGAGTGTGAAACTATATACAGTGCAGTAAATGGATGCATGTGGAAATATGCTTTTATAAACTTACTTGCTTTTGTTCATAGGGTAGATGAGGATAGGCCCACTTGTCTTATTTCCGAGAATGCCCTTGAACACACCCTTGTCGAAGTCCCTTATCCTTGATTTAGGAACGAAAAGATTGAGCCATGGATGAGGAACATCCCATAAACCCTTGGATCTAAGCTTCAACTCTGCCTTATGTACACGATCCAGAAAATCTACGTAAGGCAAGTCTGATGTGAACACCGATGTTGATATAAAATGTAACTTTTTCAACAGATCCTGTATTTCCTGTTCATCATAACAACGTACAACGTAGAAATCTATGAAAATGTCCTTCTTGTCGTTGCAATTTGCAACTGCAAAATGCAGAACAATCAAAACCCCAACGGAACTAACTAATGTAATAATAATGCATGCGGATCTAATTTTACTCAATTATGTTTATTTGTTCTATTTTCAAAACCAGTTTCGTTTAGTCATTTTGCTTCTTCTTCTTTTTTCCAAACCCATCAAATTTTTCATCAAACATAAAAATGAAGTAAGCATTTCATCAAATTTGAAGAAATTTGTATGTTGTAAAATTATTATTCTTTAGGCAGGGGGAGTTTTAGATACCTTTTAACTCTGAAAAATATGATGTTTTGGTGGATTGATGTCAAATAAAAAAAATTATTTAAAATAATGTAACTGATCAAATATTTGGAATAAAAAGTGAGAATGTAAAAAAGTTAACAGGAAAACCAAATATTAAAAGCACACCTACTTCAGCGCAACAACTAAATAAATAAATTAATTAAAAGTCTCTATTTTTCTATATAATAGCTTATGAAAAAAAGAATATATAATTATGTCTTATAGCTAAAAAAACATTTTGGGTATTGATAGATTATTTTTCGAAATTAAAATAAGCCAAACATGAAAAAGAAAGGTGGTAGCTAAGGTAGCCGCATGCTTTTGTCGGAATGAGACTCATTATTTTGAGCAAGTGTGTGTGTGTGTGTAACTTTAAGAAGAACCAAGAGAAGTTAAAAACAAGCAAGAGATTATTGTGGTGAATGCCGGCACTTTTAAACAGTAAAATTAACTATTGTGAAGATTGCATTCAATGTTGCGATTGAATCCACATGCTAGATTGCACAAGATCTTCCACAGGTTTTCTTTTCTGTGTGTTTATTGCATTCTGTTGTACGACTACAGACTGGTCTGTGTTTGGTACAGAGAATAATCATATACGAGGACAGCGACACAAGCTTTAAATTCAACAAATTATGAAAATAAGCCAACAAATTCAATAAAATATCTTTGTCATCTAACTCTACCAGAAAGTGAGATAACAAGAGAAAACATGCATGTTATATATTATTGCTAGCTGTATGGAGGTGCTAATCAATTGGCTTTTAGCCAAAACTTGACAGATATTGAATTATTGATCAAAGCATGAACTTCTGAACCAAAAAAAGTAAGACATTAAGTGAATAATGAGATTTTGACACATTGATTTCTCCTGTTTTAAAATAATTAAATTTTAAGATTTCATGTGATTAAGAAATTACTAAATAATTTTAGTTTTTAAAAATAATGGACATTCAAAGTGACAGTAATTGAGGATTTCAGAACATTCAAATTTGTAACTCACTACGTTTCAGAACGTGAAGTTCCTTTCAAGAGTAGTAGAATGATTTGAAGACAAGACAAACTAGTGTCTCACTAAACATTCCAGTTTAATGCGGTAAAACAACTGTTATATAAAGCATAATGCTGTTTTCGTTCTTTCATGTTTGTCTGCTATGGAAAACAATGTTTTTTTTGTTGTTGTTGTTGCTGATGTTCAATCAGAAAAACAGTTTTTGATATATTCTTCTTTACTCTTTACCGGAATCTCTTTCCACATTAAAGTGATGAGATACATAATGTATGAATAAAAATAACACGTTATAAATAGAGTATAAGATAAAATCTAATGATGTATGAATGTTTTATGGTGACAACGCACTAAGTGTGTGGCAGTGAATAATATTATTTTAAGTGAGAGTGTGAAAGAAGAGAAAATCTACGTTGGTTTGGGTGTGTACCTCGTCAACAGAATCTGCGTTTTGTTGGTCGTAGTTTTTGGTAATCTCCAAGCAGTACAAAACAGCTCCATCAGCGTTGAGGGAAGTGATATTAACAGCGTTACTTGGTGAAAAAAACGAAGATCTCCAATTATTTATCAGCCCTTCGTCAACTATCACGAAACCCTCCACATAATCGAATCTCTCCCTCCCTGCTTTCCCATGCAGAGAAATCAGATACTCCTGGTCCTCACAAAACCTTCCAAAATTCGAATACAAAACCCTTATCCACCGAACCTGTTCAATTTTCATCATATATTATACATCTTAATTACATCAAAAAACACTTTAACATCACGTCTACTTGCATATTCATTCACCCATAGAATTTTGTTAATATTCCTTTGTGGATACTGTTATCAGTTCGTTAACAGAAATTAATTAACTAGATTAGAGAATATCCAGGCAAACAACACTAGCTTTATATCATAAGGAACCCAAACCATCCCTTCGAAAACGACCCTTTTTAGGTTTTGTCGCTGATGTGAAGAAAGATTTTGGAGAAAAGACGTATCGTGTGCTCCTCCTATCATCTCATCTCATGGTTGTCATCTTCAACCGACTTTTTCTTCGGATGGAAAAAAGGAAATAACATTTACCAGTTTTTTACACACCAACTTTATTTACGTTGCTTTTCTAAAGTTAAGAGAAAAAAAAATGACGAGTGCAATGTGCAGTGTATGCATTAATAAATTATGAGTCTGTGAGAGGTGACGAGTGAGTAGGATGAGAAAAGAGTGTGCAAGAAAAGGAGACAAAGAAAGAGAAAGTACGTAAGAGAGAGAGAGAGAGAGAGAGATACTCTGGTAGGAGCTGGTTCGAGAGCAATTCGAGCCCTTGTGATGATTCCAAATTGTCCAAGACCGCCAAGAACAGCATGGAACAACTCCGAGTTACGATCTTCTGAACATGTCACCAGCTCACCCTTTCCTGTTACACCACTTCCCATTAATCAACCACGCTAAAGACAAACCACACTCATTCCTACCCAGCACCGTGACAAACCAGTGGGACACCGCTGTTTAATTACTCAAAACTTTTTCCCCCCGAGGAACAACTACAACATTCGCACCGTTTTTTTTTATAGTAAAACCACCAACTTTGCCAACATTAACAAAACAAAACCATCTCAACATGTCCAAAATGATAGGTTTAACAGTGAAAGAATTACCTGTGACGACATCGAGCTCATAAACATTGCTGATCTGAGGACCGTGATTGAAGGTTTGTCCACTAATCCCTGCGTTGGATAGGGTTCCACCCACAGACAAATACAAGTAATCGGTCCAAGACATGGGAGCCAGCCCATACCCCAATGTTGCACTCAAAACCTCTATCCACAACTCTCCACCCCACACGTCCACATACATTCCTTTCTCACACACTCTAACACCGCTACCACCCTTTCCCATTTCAATCACCACCCCTTTCTTCTCTCTTATCAGTGCTTGCCCGTTTATCGAATGTCCGTGTCCCCTCGCCGACACTGCGAACCCCGACTCCAACGCCGCCTTCACCACCCTCGCCACGTCCTGCGCCGTCGCAGGGTGCACCACCTCCGAAGGCTCCCCTCTGCTCAGCCTCCCGAAGTCCACCGAAGCCGCTTCCAGCTCCCACGTGTCCACGCTCAGTCGACCCTCCAGTCCCACATCGAGCTGCTCCGGGACCACCGTTAATCCCACCGTTACTATTAGACGGCATATGGCGAATGTTAACAGAAGAAGCTTGTTGGTGTTGTTGACGGCCATTAATTGAACAAGATAATAATTAATTTAGAAAAGTACCCCACAGGCTCGGTAGTACGTGTGGTTTCACTGAGCAATTAATGAAGATACATGCATGTCATGTGTGTAGTGTACGATGTCGATGATGATGATGAGTTATTGGGTTGTGGGGTTTTGGTGGTGATGGTGGGTGAGGGAGAGGAAGAAGAATGTTGGGAAGTTCCAGAGAAAAGAACAAAATCTTGGAACAGCGTCGTGGGTTAACGTAAGCAGGATTTCGCTTTAAAGATTCTGTACGCAACATGCAGAAAGATGAAGATTCTTGCTCTCTCTCACTTTCTTCGATTCCTGCCAAACCTTTCTCCTCATTATTTTTCTTTCTCTTTTTTAAAGAGAGAAAAATCTCTATGTGCAAGCCTGTGAGGGGTATGTTCTGTATGCATGTATGTATATGAGAACACAACACAACATAAGAAAGAAAGAAATTGAAAATAGATAGAAAAAACTTGGTTCTTGCTGTGAATTGTGAGGAATTGGTGATTACTGTGTGTCTAGGATGTGAGATACAGGGTCTGAATTTATAGGAGAGAGGACCACGAGAAAATGGGTGAAGGTGAGAGTAGAGGCACGTGGATGTTCACGTGAGAGGAGCGAGGCGACACGTGCCTCTCATTGTGGAAACAGCACATCTTTTGGACCACTGATTTTAGGTCTCTAGCCAAGTATTTCTCACTTTACAAAGTAACACAGTTCAAGTACGAAGGAGTAGACAGTAATCTGAAAAAATAAAAAAATATTTTGATAATTAAATTTTGACAATATTTTTTAAGTAATTTTAAAATATAAAAGAATAAAATAATAATAAATTATTTAAAAAAATTAAAATATTGTTAAAATTTAGTTATTAAAAAATATTTTTTTTAAAGAAAGGAATTAATTGATAGATACAACATAGCGGTGGAAAGTGAAGAATTGAGACGAGAAAACACAAGATATATTATGCGAGTTTTTATTATACAAGATTTCATTAGATATACTATAAGGTAATATATACCACCATTTCCGAACATCACTTAAAAAGTAAATAACTTTTACTCCTAACTCACAATGTGATTATTTATTATATTTTATCTTTGTTTTTATTATTTATATTTTTATTTATATTTATATTCATATTCATATTTTACATTTAAATGTTTTTTTAAGACGTGACATAAATATTGACGACTGAAATATATATATATTTTTTTAAATAACAAAGACTAAAATAAAATTTTCTATATAAAATGGATATAAAACAAGCTTACAATATTGTAAGAACTATAATAATAATATATTTTCTTTTAAATGACTACAGGGTGTTAAGGAAAAAAAAAAATCTTTCACACTCAATTCTCTTAAAAGATGTGTTATGTATAATTAGTTTTAATAAATTTTATTCGATTAAGAAAAATGGAAAGTGAGAGATAATATGACAAAAATAAGAAGACCGATAGAATAAATGAAAATAATAGCATCACACACATATTAAATAACACATTGCATTTATCCTGTCCCAGGTTTCATTGAATGAGTAGTCCCATATTCGATTGAACAAGGAAATGTCTTTGAGGATAGATACAAGCAAATTTAAGCAGGAAAAAAAAAAACACGGTGAAAGTAAAGGTTGTGATTACCCAAGATTCGCTTGTAGTAAAAAATTTCTCCAATTTTACAGAGCTACAAAATGAAGAATTATTAAATAAGGTATGAATTAATTTGATTGAAGCAGAAGAGTAATTAGTGTGTAAATTTGATGAGAAGAGGTTATAAAGGGTCCATTTATGGATACGGAGGATCTGTGTGGGGACAGTAATTGAAGGATGGTTCACGTGGGTGCAGACACTGCCACTGGGATCATCCTTGTCAACTTCAACTGCAACTATATGTTAAACATTACAAAAATTAATTTTTATATTTATAAAAATAAAATTAAAAAAAAATGGATATAAAGTTTTTTTATAAAATTTTATTAATGTATAGTATTTAAATATGTGAAATAATAATTTTCACTTTCTTATTATTGGCGCAGTGTAATTAGGCACTTGTGACAGTCATGAAGACTGAACAGAAGCATATGAATGTGTCTGCTATGCTAGCTGTATGTAAAATGATAAGGTCATAATCACAGAATTATGTTCCCATTTGAAACGAAGCTACCTTAGCTATTCCCAACTCTCAAGGGTCCCAAAATTAGAAAATCATAGAATCTAAGCCTTAGATTGCATGGGGGCACGTAGTTGTACACTTTATTTAATATTCATTATTATGGACTACCTACATATACATACATTATTCTAATTAATTAAACCTCTTCCTTTAACAAAAAACAATGGAGCAAGTGGTGTTGTGAAATTAATATATTCTAGCTTCCTTAGTCGCTGCTGCGTGTTAATCAAACATCTTATCCAAACTTTGTTTTATGCAATTTCATAATGTTTAGTACTCTGTTATTTATAAAAAATAAATTTCTAACAATTAAATTTTAACAATTTTTTATTAAATATATTTTAAGTTTTTTTTTCTATATTTTAACACTACCTAAAAAATATTACCTCAAATTATAAAAAAATATTGTTAAAAAAATTTAATTATAAAAAATATTATCACCTATTATTTATCAAAACAAAATGTTCACCAAGAGTAAACCCAAACTAAAGTTGACCGCAATCAATTTGATAATAAGAAAAATGGTTCATAAGGTGTAAAACACCGAATATATAATAAGAGAGAAGAAAAATAAATTTAGAAATCATATAAACATAAAAAAAAGTTAAATTAAAAAGTAATTAAATATATAATAAATAATGTTTTATTGAAATTATAAAATTAATATATCGTCTGTATTGAAATTTGTATTGTAAAATTATAAAATTAATATATTGTCTGTATTGAAATTTGTATTATGGTTTTATATTTATAAGACATATCTTAATAGGTGAAAGAAAAAATATAAAAAAAAAAGTATTTCAACTTTTTTTCTTTTCTTAAAATATTTTTTTAAGAAAAAGCCATATAAAAATATTTTCACATGTGCCATTTATTTTTGAAATCAATCATACTTATAAAGAAAATATGCACTTTAACATTGAGCTGATACTTCTATTCTAATTACACGCAATGCTGCATAGTGAGATGTGACTTCAATCTCCAACCTCATTCGAACGATAAACAAATGTTCCAGAGTTGGAAAGGTATACGTGTCTGTGTTACAATGGTCAAAATAATTTTTTGTTAAATATATAATTTAATCTAAATATTATTTTCATTGCTAAGATAAAAGTGTAATTTGAAAAGAATAAATAAACATGTTTTATTTAAAAACTTATCCATAGGTAAATTTTATACGAAAATTATTATAAAAATAATTATTGTCACTTAATTATACTTTTTCAACATGCTTTTTTTAAAGTACGGAAAAATTCTCTGTCAAACTTTAATTATTTTTATATTTTCGTGTTTAGAACATCATTTTCATCTAAATATGTTTTTAATTAATTTTCTTTTAATTTAAACTATTTTCCTCTCTATATAAAAATAAACTATTTATTTTTATTTATAAGAATTAATCCTATATCTTCATCTAACTTGACATCTTTGCCATTTACAGATAAAAACATAGATATAATTTGCATGCTCGATACTTACACTTACACGGGTGGGTGCATATGAGTCATTGTTTTGTCCATGCATCCACCAAATGATTCATTCTCATAATCCATGGCTATAATTTTTCCTGCACTTATACATCAATAAACTTCACATAATCCATGGTTATAACTTTAATGATCATATTTAATATAAATTAAAATGAAAAAAGAAAACCAATAGTTGAATTATGAAAAATCTTTACAGAAAAAAAAATTGTGAAAATAAATAACCTTCAAATTATACATATTTTTTATATAACAAGGAAGCTATATGCATGTGTGATTTTATGATCAACATTTATTTCCATGAAACATAGATGAATATTTTATTTCCATGAAACATAGATGAATATTAAGGATAAAGAAATTGACGTAGTTTTAATTTCTTAAAAAACTCTAGTATACATGTGCTCGATTCTGCATAGTTTTAATTTCTTCGACTTTTTTATGCTTTCTTAAACCTAAATGACCTCACTCCTTCATCTATTTGTCTCTATCTATCCATTCATAGAGACCTATATCAATTATTTTTTATGTCCTTGCTGTCAATCAATACTAATTAAGGAATATATCAAATAATCGCAATGTGATTTCATTTCACTGTGTCAAAAATGTTTTCACTGCATATTTAACATGCATGATTGCTTCATTTCTTTCATAATTTATACAACCATTTAATAATAATATATAATATTGCAACAATTCATGGTGTGAAAATAATATATAAGATTATTTTTTCTTTAAATAAAGTGCAATTCACTGTTAACTTTTTCTCTCTCTAACTATTAATTTCTATTCTATTTTTATAAACCAAATTTATTTATAATTTAACCTAATTAAATAATTTATGCAAGCCAAATAAATAATTATACCGTATATTATTTTATTTATAAAATATATACAGGATGTTAACTTTTATTTCTTTAGGCAAAATTGACAGTCTTACTTTATCTGGTTTTTTTATTTTTACTAAGTTTTTAGGAGAGGAAAAACTTATTATCCAAACTATTATATATTTTTTATTACAGCACGATGACTATAAAAATTAATTTTCATCAGCTTTGACTTGGTAATCTTACCAATAATATTTATTAAACGACATTGTTAAGACTTTAGCTAGAATTTTTAACTATTTTTTTACTAGCCATATTTGAATTTAATACTCTGCTAGTATAATGTGAAAACAAGAACGAAAAATACCAAATTGAATACTCCCTTAGTCATGTATTGATGTGATCATAGTATATAATGAACATAAATTCTGATATTATTCAATTGCATACGAGTTTATATTGAATTTAAAAAATATATAAAAAATCATATTAATCATATTTTTGCATTCAATGATGATAATATAACAATATTTTACATTATTAGCGCGTACTTAATTAAATTTTAAATAATCATGTAACAAAACTATTAATTTTATAATAAATACTTTAAATGTTATACGTAAATTTATTTTTTAGTTAATTTATAATTTAATTTTTTACACGACAAATATATCAAAATTAGACTCAATAAAGATTTTCAAATTCTTGCCTGGATGTAGTTTACAAACTCTCAGTTCTCATTCACGGTCTTTTAATTCTTAAAAAGTATAAATTTATTCTTTTACAATGTAATTACTCTAAAACTATCCGAAGAAAATTTGGTAATTCTTAAAAAAAATACTAGTTTTCGAACTATTTTAATAATATAATAATATATATTAATGCTTTAAATTAACGATAAAAAATAATAAAAAATATTATTATATTAGTTTTCAAATTATTTTTTATTTATAGATGTTAAAATATTACTTAAAAAAATTGTTTATCAAATAGTCACTTATATATGTTTTTTTTTTTTATTTAAAGAAACATATCCCTATATATACTAACATTTGATCGGGTTCCTTTCATCATGAAATTTTCATGTTATAACTTTAGATATGTTTGATAGAATATATTGTTAATATAAAATAAATTACTCAAACAATTATTAAAATTTATTGCTAATATAAAGTTTAAACAATAATCACTAAATTCAAAAAAAATTGATAGAAAGATAATATAAACATTAACCTATAGCAAGAATTCCACTAAAATAAATCATTAAACAATTCTTAATTTTAATGATAAAAAATAATTAATCATTATAGTGACTAATTTATATAAAACTAAAAACTATTATTAACTAAAATAATTTAAAAATTATAATTAGTTTTTATTTTAAATTTATTTCTAGATTAATCAATAATATTAACTACAAAATTTTGGCTATAAAAAAATATTTTTTAATTAAAAATTAATCTCTAAATTAGTTTTTAAATATATTTTTATTATTAAAATAAATTAATCATTATTTAAGAATTTTTTTTATCGTTAACTTCTTATTAACTTCTTAAAATTGGTTGAACATGCAGGTTTAATAGTTTATTTTATTTTTTACTATTCATAACAAGTTATTATTTAATTGTGTTGTCGTAGATCGAATGAATCGAGTTATAATTAAAAGATTATGATACTAATATATATATATATATATATATATATATATATATATATATAT
>Ga0099823_1006726_pt1 | contig 11633 bp, 2 predicted proteins | sample CowpearedBW_FD_76831 | JGI IMG/M metagenome (GOLD analysis project Ga0099823, IMG submission 76831) | Root nodule microbial communities of legume samples collected from California, USA - Cow pea red BW | ecosystem: Host-associated > Plants > Roots > Nodule | place: USA: California | collected... | reverse complement strand
TATATCAAAGTCTTTCAAAATTTAGAAACGTAATTAAAAACATTTTTAGTTTTGTTTGGAATCACTACCTATAAATAAGATTTGGTTTTGTACTAAATAAAATCATATTACTAATAAACATAAAATATAATATATAAGATATAACTAATATTTTTTATTTTTAAAAATATATATATATATATATATATATATATATATATATAATTTTATTAATTCAGATGTAATACAAATGATTCAACATTTTTATTTGACTTCTCACAAGGTTATGTAAAATAAATTACTTTTTTTTTATATTTCTCTTATCAAGGTGCTACACTAAAATATGTATGGACACATATATTGTAAATGTTATTTTTTTTATCTTATTTGATAAGTTGGCATTTTTATTTTACTAATGGTAAATAAGAAGAGATGTTGAGTTTGTATTATTGTAATAATTTACTTTAAACTACATGATTATTTTTTCTGTTTAAAAGACATGTGGCGCCGACGAACGATGTTTTCATTATTTTTAGAAATTCAGACATGGACAACAAATGATTCAACATTTGTATGACGTTTTCAACAAACCAATACACAGTTACATATGCTTTTTCTTCAGTGTGGGATTCTTATGGAAATACTTGAATCACACAATTTGAGTTACATCTCAAACTTAAATAAGCACGCATGATTGAGCCTACATTGTCTTGTTGTAACTGTTGTAGCCTTCTAGGATATTCAAAATCAGCAAGGTGACCACCCTAGGTTTCAACAAAGACAACTTATATCTAGATGCTCATTCTCAACCCAAAAAAAAAAAAAAAACCCTCCTCACAAATTTTCATCTGAACCATTTGCATTTAAGACATTCTATATATTAGAGTTAAAACATTTACATTCTAATGAAATGTTATGTCTTTTTTATCTGTTGTTAGTTAGAATTAAATCAATGAATCTTATGTTACCTCTTCAAGCTAGTTACACACTTAACCTCAAGTATCAATTCTCTAGCACTACCACCCTTGTTCGAGCAAACACACACAAAAGTCTTTGCAAGAAACGGAACTAGTGTTTGAACACTTATATGTTTTCAAAGAAAACACAAACATGCAGAAACCTTATTAGTTGATGGACACAGGGACAATGCTTTAGTCATTTTCACATAACCTTCTAGTATTTAAGAGCATCTTTGTTTTTTGGTACTATTTTGAAGGTTGCAAACCTTTTGCAATGTTTGGGTGAGAATAAATTTCATGACTTTCCGGTGGCTTAAAAATTTTATGATATGGCTGAGTGTGGCAATATATCATACACCTTGAAGGTCCTGTTTTTCATCGGTCTAACACTTCTTGAAAAAAAAAACTCTTTTTGAGCCATTATTTGAGTATTTGTCCAATAGATTTAATGAATCTCTAAGGAATGCTTCATGTATGTTTCAATTAATGGGTCCTTTATACAGCACAACTTGCATTATCTCCATATTTCCTTGTTTAGCTTTTCATATTGTTACTCTCTCATGTTCTCATTTCCTACATATTTAGACCCAATGACAAGACTTGTGCCTTTTATCATCACACAGACAGTTCAAGATGGAACCTTAGGCTAATCTCTTCTTACACCATCAATCAAGCCAAACATAAAGAACCTTCGTAGCACATTTAATCTCACTAATAGTACCAACAAAATTAGAATGACCTAACTACTAATTTTTTTTTTAGCCACAATAATTTTGTTAGTTATAGTATTAATATAAATTATTCATTGCTAGAAACATTATCACAAACATTTGAGACATTAAAGGAAGATTTTCCTCTTAATATATAACTTATGTTGTATTCAAAATAACATTACCACAAATCAAATCTCGAACTAATTGACAGAGGAGGTTTTAATTATTTAAATATATTATAAAACTCTCAGTACTCAACCTTATCCAATTATCTGTACGTAGAAGAACCCAAAATCTTTTCTCATAAGCTAATAATTATTGTTAGATACTAAAGTACTTACTCTATATATTAAAAAAAATACAATAATAAGAATAAAAAAAGTAAATATTTGCTTTCACTAATTTTATTTTTTATTTTACTTGTAATTACAAAATACAGTTCATTTGATTTTATTTATTTTTTTAATCAAAAAAAGATAAGATGAAAAGTAGGTATGTGAATTTGATCCACAAGCCATAGCTATGACTAACCCATCTTTTTTTGAGAGAAGGCTTATAGGGGAGTAGCCCACAGTTGAGTGTGCTTTGGGAAAAGGAAAAGTATGTTATCTATCACCAGTTTTGTACCAGACTAGCCTCATACTCTTAAATTGATAAACTTTAAGAAATATTTATATAATTTTATTATTTTAATTCAACAACTACTATTTAGGACAAAAAAAGTGAAAAAATTAATGGTGTTCCCAAATTAGTGTTCAAGAACATCACTTTATTTAATATTTTTAATTTATTATTACATCATTTAACATTTATTCATATTTTTTTCTCAATAAATATATTAAAATTTTAACAGTATAAATAGTTAGTAATTATTTTTTTAAAATGATAAATTAGTTAAAATAAAATTTACAATTACATTGATCAGTTCAGAAAAAAAGGTGTTTTAAAAAATAAAATAAAAAAGTTTTTTTATACACAACCAATGTTCAGAATTACACAATTTTTAAATTTAAAAATAGAAAACAAAAAAGAAATATTTTTCACAGTACAAAAGCCTTACATTAAGTTATGTAATGTTTAAAGTCAATAATTTTTCAAATTCAATATGTATTAAATAATTTGATATATGTACTCAATAAAAATATGTTTTAAGATCTAAATTCACTTTTTCTAAAAAAGAAGAAGAAAAACTTATGTTAAACCCCAAAAGAAAAAAACAATTTAAAATAACCATTCACTATTCTTATTTTATACTTTTAAAACATGGGCTTTTTAAAGTGGACCGGTTGATCTTGTAGACCTTTTTCGGTTTGGATTCAGATGAGTTAGGAGATGAAGTTGACTCATTTTTGTCAACTCTAAGTAAAATGTCGAAGAAAAACATTAGATTATAGACACATCAATAGTAAAAAAGTTTACTCTGTCAACTAATTAAAAAAATTTGTAATATGTATGTAAAATAGTTATTATAAAAGTAAAAAAGAAAAAAACATATCCATGTTAAATAACTTCTTTAGTAAAAGAAAATGAAGTTTAAAAGTATCACCACAAAAATATTGTAAACACAATTAATTAAACTAAATAAGAAACATTTTCCACACAGTAATTTTTTCTTTTACATTTTGAACTCATGTTACGCACCTTCCCTTATGCACTTGAATTTTACATGGATCTCATTAAATGTGAAAGTCTTTTTCTTCTTTCAAAGAATCAAACTACTGAATTAAAAAAAAAAAACATGAATTTAAAGAGAAAATAAAATGTTAGAAAATGTAATGCTAGTATTTTTTTTTATTATTATTGAAGTTGTGTGTTTTGCATAAGTGAAACTAGAATATTTATCATAGTAAGAAACAAAATCAGTTATAAAGTGATGTATTTTGGAGCACCAAATTACAATAGTTTTAATTAAGGAAGCTTCTGATAGAGAAATATTTCCAAAAACATATATTACCTGGAAAGTGCTTTGATAATAATAATAAAAGGAAGAGAAAGCTCGGATCTTGTCACCTAGACACACCTACTATAATACTAGATTGTCAAAAAAGAGATGAATCTTTAAATAGAAGCAAACTAAACGTGAAAGATAGATTTATCTTGGTCACGTTAATTAAGTCCCTACCACCCAAAAAAAAGAAAAGAGCAATATCAAAACCAATTCCAGCTACCTTACCAATTTCATTTTTTTCTCATCCCACTGCAACAAATTCATTACTTCTCAGACATGTTCAAAAAACATCCTTAAGATGGATTATGATCGAACCATGGTTGCTTCCTACACCAAGTTACAAGATCCCGAGACATCTGCGAAAACAAAAAACATCAGCTACTGGTATTCACTTTTTGCTTACCTTCATCTGCATACAATACACACAAAAGATAAAACATAGCCACACTTCTTTAACTGTTTTCTGTATTGTTATTTAACTAAAATTAGAATTTCACCTCGTATTGACCTTAACATACCATTAATTAGTGATCATCTGAGATAGTAAGATGAAAACTGAATTTGAATTAGAGAAGAATACCGGACAGAAGGAAGTGAAAAAAGCTTGGATATTGTGGTGCATGCCGATTGGTTGAAGCGAGGGTGAGAGTTACATGTGATATTGGCACGGCTCAATCAAACAAAGAGAGCTTTAGAATCATAAAGCACTGCCTTCTGATTGAACCGTACCAATATCTCAGGCCCTTAATTATATGTTTGAGACACCAATATCGTAGAGAGTCATCAAGTTGCTGCACTTTCTGTCTGAAGAAACAAAACAACCTTAAACTCGTTAATGAAACATGTATCTGAGTTAGAAAGAAAACTTACACCCCACACGGTAACTTAAGCTGAACGTGCATATGCATGAGTGAGCAGAAAGAACAGAGATAAAGAAGAAGGAAAAGGGCATAAGAAGTAGTGATTAACGTGAGTGGGGGGTATGAAGAAAAGAAAAATAGAAAGTGATGAAGGAGGCATAGGAGTAAGTGTGTTGTCCTGTGAGATTCTTAAAATTTAATGGATGAGACAGGAGGGACCTAGGCAGAGACACAAATGCAGAGCCTTAAATATAGTGGCATTAAATTTGCCAACAACCCAACAACGAATGGGAAGAGGGCACATTAAATTGTGAGCAAACCAAACCAATTGGGTAAAGCCATATTTTGAATTACTAATATTTATCAGAGAAGATGCAGTGAGGCAAGATGTTGAGTTTAGCTTCAAGGTTTTCATATTTATGAACTCACAGGATAGATAGTTGGGTTGGGTCTGCTACCAATCACATGCATTTCAAATTCAAATACTTTTCAAAAAAAAGTGTGGTTGGTGTGTTGTGTTAGGGATTTTGCATTGGAAGAAAATTGGGTTTGTGATAGGCTTTATATGTGCAAAGCCTGCATTCATGAATATCCATGAAACAGGTCACCACTTTCTTCCACATTCAAAGGCAGAGATACCTGTAAGTGGAGTTGGTTAAAAAAGACACAGTCTTTCGGCGTAAATCCATAAAAAGGAAGCTCGCATGAAAGTATATACATCATTCACGCAGCATTTCCTTTATTTCCTTTTATCTTCTCATTTTGTGCTTTCTTTCTCCAGAATTTAAAATGAGAATTCCCCAAAACTAATTCACTGGCGATATTTAAGGAAAAACAGTAGTGTGTAATGTTGGATACTAAAAGTGTAGACATGTAAACATGAGAAATAGGAACAGATTACGGAGAAAGCAACAGTATAACGATGTTGATACATCGTAACCATCTACTTAATGGCACTAACATGTTGTAAAGGAATTCATAATATGGTTGTTCCTTGTCTAGTTTCTTGGATACATAGAGCGGAAAGTTATTATTATGATTTGAAGCAGGTATAGTGGTATTGGAGCAGAAATTGATATGCAGATGGTTGAGGCATTTTAGAAAAGGGAAAAAGAAAAAGAGATAGATAGAAGTAAGGAAAAAAAAATAATTAGTTGAAGGGGGTTGTTAAACATTACTCATTTGATATAATTGTGGTCCCACAGAGTTTCACATAAATTCCCTTTGGTGGTAGAACAACGGCAGACATAGTGTTAATTAGTTCCCATGCATGCCTGGGACCTCATCTGTCACAAGTTGCCTGTAGTCTCTCCGCGAGCAATGCCCATAAATGAGGGCCAGATTGGTACGCACAACACAAGTTTTCTTTCATCTTTCACAAACCAATCATCCAAATTATGCTTTTATCTTAATTTCATCACAAACAAATCCATGCATGTGGTTAACATTTCTGTTTTCATCGCCATATTTATTGCTCCCCACATTCTGTATAACCTTTTACTTTAAAAACGTGTGCCTCAATAGTACTTCTCATTTTCTCTCATTTTCTCAATTCAAACGGTTAAGAAGATTCAAGTTTGTATCCATTTATAAATAACACCTTAAACGTATAACTTACATTTAAGTTATATACAGTAGATTTACTGTATGGAACTTCCAACAAAAACAATGTCTCTTTCATGTAATTAGGCTAACGATCGAAATTTGTGGAGACAATTTGGACTCTCACGTAGAAACCAAAGCCTTAATTATGATGCTTAGTATAAAACAAAAGAAGAAATCATTTAATTTTATTTAAAAATTGGACTAATTAAAAATAACTTTAACGCTTTGTTTCTTTACCACTTTTTAACTTTGTTTTAGCCAAATTTCGTTGTAAACTGTGATGATACCATGGTTGTTTGTTGAGATTACATTAAGGTTGGAAGAGGGAGGATCAAATCATTGTACGATAATCTGGAGCAAACCCAATTATAAAGTAGAATCGTCATCTCAAAACTTTTACCTCCCAACATCAAATAATTATCCTTTCCGAATATGATAATTCTGTAACAATAGAGCGAGCTTGAAGGCATATTTCATCACTAAACTCTTGCAAAATTATATGTTAAAAAATTACCTAAAAGTTGTTCATTAGATAAAAAGCGAGTGTTTACCTAAAAGTTGTGGTAAAAGGGTATGACATAATTCCAATGTGCAATGTTATTTTACTTCATGTGATTTATTAAATCACTAATAATGACATTTCTTTTTAATATTATTAATGTATGTCTTACACAGTAAATCCATTTTATCATCACACAATATGTGTTGGATTTATCCTAAGATATTTAGTACTTAAATCAAACTATTCAAATATTTATGTTTTACTTTTCAAATCAATTAACTTTTCAAATATTATATTTTAGTGCAATAGGCAACATGAAAATTATGAACCTGTTTATTATGTCATGCATTGAATGTAGGCAATAGTTCATATTTATATTGTTGACTCTTGGGAGCATGTATTAAGTCGATTTAAATAGACACATAAAAATTAATTACTTATGTTCCATATGCTATTATTAAAAATAATATTTCTTTTGTATTTTAGATATTCCAAGATGAGAACATATTGAACACTAACATAATTGAATAAATCCGTAAGGAGTGGGCCAAATTCTTTTTTAAGAATGAGAAACATCTAACATATTCATATTGTCTTTAGTGATATTTAGACATTGGGTAGTTGTTTGGTATTGTGTTTTAGTTCATGTGGAATTTAGTCATTGTTTAGATGTTTGGTATTGTGCTTCAGTGGTTTTGTAATTATAGATCTTTGGTCTTGTTTCTATTTTGTTAATTAATATGTTAGTTATAATATATTTTTTTGAACAATTTTTGGTGTTTGTGAGCACTATATAATGTTTTTCTGTCTAATCTGGATTTTTGATTAATTACATGTTGAAATTTATGTAAAAATGTATATTATATTTTAAAAAAACCCACATATAACATTTGTTATATTAATTAATTATGTTATACGTAGGAATGACAACGGGAGGACGCGGGACAGGTTTCGCTATCCCATACAAATTCTTGTAGAAAAAATTCACCTTCATTCTCATATCCAAATTCAATGGATATCAAACTTTTGTCTCATTTCCATCCTTACCGGGTAATGGGTATAATCTCGTACCTATACCCATACCCGTTTTCTTACTACTTCAATAATAATTTTAATTCATTTTTATAAAATAATAAAAAATTATGGTAAAGGAAATATAATATTATCAAATATTCAATATTAAGAGGAGAATTGTTTCTTTGATATCAAATACTTTGAAATAAATTATAATTGTTTATATTTTAGATTAGAATACCAAATAAAATTTCATGAGAATCAATTTAAAAATATTTTTAAAAAAATATAAAAGGAAAACAAATATTCAAATTAAAGTATATTTTAAATGTTTGTTTACTTCAATTTTTTAAAATTGTAATGAATCTCCTTTTTATAAACTAATAAAAGTTATAATACATCACTTTATCAAAATGACGCAAAGAACAAATAATAAACATAATAATAAATTTTTTGACATAGATCTTGTATCTTTTGAACTCCAATTTATGTTCGATGTTATAAAAAAATATTCACGACAATTACATTAAATTTTTATATTGTAGTAAATAAAAGTTATTTATACAATTATAGTGAAAAAATTACATTATGATTGATAATGAGTTAGAAAATAATTAGATAAAATATATTGAAATAATATTTTACAAGATGAAAATAAACAGCAAATAAAAATATTAAAAAAATTACAAATGTGTGTCTTAGAAACAATTTGAGACAGTAGTGAAAGAAATCGCACAAAGAAAAACAAATGTATAATTAAGGGCATGATAAGATCAAAAATACTTTAGAGATCTAAGCAAATTTTTCAAATATCAACATATATACTCAATGGTTGAGAAAGAATGAAAATTATTTTAGCGAAACAAAAGAGTTATTCAAATGAAACAAAAATGAATAATAATAAGTAAATAATATATTTTTTTAATATTACCTAGTAAATGAAATGTTTATACTATTAAATACTTAAATTGATAGTATTAAACATTCTCATGTGAAAGGAAAATATATAATAAATAAAATTATTAAAAAATAATAGAAATATTCAAATGTGAGACATAAATTTTTTTTAATTAACATACATCATTTTAACATAAAGGTTATATAAGATGAAAAATATATTAGAGATATGAATGAGTTTCATGACAATCCAAATAATTAGAATAAATAAAAAATAGAAAGTATATATATATATATATATAGTTACTTAATTAATTGTGAATATTTTAATAATTTAAATGAGGGCGGAGATATTACGGGGACATGTATTATGGCGGGGATATGTACATCCTCATATCCAATACCAATTGAAAAAGTTGAGGATTTCTCATACTTATACTCATATACCCAGTTAATGCGGGGATTCTCTGTCAAAACAGAGACGAATTCGGACAATACCTACAAAGGCAAATTTATTTGTTATTTCTAGTTATATGTGGTTTGATGAACATATAACATCGATTCTCAGCAATAACCAATGTAGTATCTCTCTCATATGACATACTACATCAGTTATTACTAGGAACTAATGTTATATGTCCATATACCACATGTAATATCAATTATTTCAAGAATCGATGTAATTGGAATCAATTTTTGTGTTATTTTTACAATGATTTCACATTGAGTTGTATAGTTAGCCAATGTAATAAAAATATATTTTATATCAATGATTAACTGATGTAATATGTTATTCACTTTTTTATCGTTAAAATTTAACTAAATACTATAATAGGTAAAAAATAACCGATATAAAATATAATATTTATACTAATACAAAAACATTAGTATTTTTATTTTGTGTATTGGTAAATAATTACAATCAAAGTAAAAAAGAGATTATCCTTAATTAGCCCATAGAGTTAATTAACACTTTGCTACTTACTAAAGGGATATGTTGCCTTGTCAACTATTGAAAGGTGGTATATGGAGACTTAATTACTTTAGTCACAATTGTCCTTATTATCTCTTTCATAACTTAACAATATACTCTCTTTTTTATCCATTTGTTCTATATATACGACTTTAACATCACAATGACAAATTCAGGATTAAAAGTAATTATCACCGTCCATTCTAACCAGTCAGTTTGAGTATAACATACAACATTACTATATATTGATAACTTCACGGCATCAAGATAATTATACAGTAACTATATTTATCTTTTTTATTGGAAAAAGATCGCTATAATTTTATTGTATATACATTTATTATGTATTATATTAGAAGATAAAATATAATTCATATTAATATAGTCTATATTTAGAAACATGTCAAATTCATCTTATATATGTCATAGACTTAATCCATAATAGATGTGATAAAATCAAATGCCAAGTGTAATAAAAAAGAAAAAAAAAATATTTATGTTCTATAACATGTATTCCGATAGTGAAAGAAGAAAGTCTAAACTATAAATTTTGTAATAGCTCTCCAAAATGTCTAATAAGAAATATATACTTTTGACTTTGGGGATATGTTCAAAACAGAGAAAAATGGAATCCAAAACTATTTTCTGAATTATATATTTATATTTTGAATTGATGCATTTTTAATGTTTTGTATTAGGCGTTCTGAAGCTTGAAAAATATGTTCAAAAAGATTTATGAAATTTATTTTATGAGACATGATGTCCGTTGCGTTTGGGGAGAGAATGAGAATAATTTTTTTTCTGAAAAATGGATATGGGATAAGGAATGTGTCATTTGATTGAAGAAGATTATCGTTAATATCATGTGTTACTTTACAAAACCTGACACATGAAAAAAAAATATTTTACAACACGATAATCTTTAATTATATTTTTGTAATACTAATTAAGAAGATATTATAGACTCACTTTTTTAAAATTTGGAACTTGTTAAGAAAATAAATAAAGTCTTATCTTTAACCTTTTAACAAAAAAAATAGGGACAAAATAAGCAATTAAATATAAACTAAAAGACCAAAATGTGGACTTATAAAAAGCTAAAATACTACTAAATATTGAAACGGTATTCTGTATATATACAATATACAATACAAAACTATTTCATATTATATAACAAAATCAAGAAATGATGATGTAAATGTGTCATTGTTTTATTACGTGTTACCCTGCGAAACTTGATACATGAACCAAAAAATATATCTAAAAAAAAAACAAAACTACGAAGTCACATGTCTTTAACTATATTTTTAATACTAATCAACAAAACCGGATGCACTCAATTTTTTAAAATTTGGAATTGGTTGAAAAAGAAAATAAAGTCCTAGCTCCAATCTTTTAACAAATATTGTGGACAAAACAAATAATTAAACATAAATTAAAACACTAAAAGATAGACTTATAAAAAACTAAATTATTACTAAATATTGAAACGATTTTCTGTATAAATACATTGTATAATAAAAACTACTTTATATTATATAACTATATAAAAAAACATAAAAAAGTAACTTAAATCCGTTAAGATTGAACATGTAAGTTATTGTTAGTATTACGTGTCACGTTACGGAACTTGACACATGAACCAACAAGATCTTTTGAAAAAACAAATTACGATATAATATGTCTATAACTATTTTTGTAATACTGATTGAAAAGATATAATGGACTCAATTTTTTAAAAAATTGGAACTTGTTGAAAAATAAAAAATAAATTCCTATCTTCAACTTTTTAACAAAAAATGTGGACAAAAATAAGTAATTAAACGTAACCTAAAATACAGGTAGACTTATAAAAAACTAAAATATTACTTAATATTGAAACGATTTTATGTATATATACGATATATAATAAAAACTACTTTACATTATGTAACAAAACCTAAAAAAAAATAACAAAAATATGTTAGTGTGACGTGTCAAAAAAATTTAAAACGTGAAAAAAAAATATTTTAGAGAAAAAAAAACTACGACATAATATATCTTTAACTATATTTTTAATACTAATTAAAATCACATAGACCGCTCAATTTTTTAAAATTTGGAACTTGTTAAAAAGGAAAAAGTCCTATCTCTAACTTTTTAACAAAAAATAATGTGGAAAAAATAAGTAATTAAACATAACC
>Ga0099823_1006719_pt1 | contig 11637 bp, 9 predicted proteins | sample CowpearedBW_FD_76831 | JGI IMG/M metagenome (GOLD analysis project Ga0099823, IMG submission 76831) | Root nodule microbial communities of legume samples collected from California, USA - Cow pea red BW | ecosystem: Host-associated > Plants > Roots > Nodule | place: USA: California | collected... | reverse complement strand
TATATATATATATAATATAGAAATAAGTTATGTATGTAGAGTTGAAATCAATCAATCTTCTATCATTTAATCACACTTACATTATTTAATATATTTGAATTTTATACTAAATATCACATTAGCGATAATTTCTTTTATTGATTTACTGTATGCAACTTTTTACCTTGATCCATGAAGTTATCAGTTTAAATATTGGTTAAAATATTTTGTTCGTCTTCGTTTTTTACCAAAATTTCAATTTGTTCATCGTATTTTTATTAGTCTTAATTAGGTCCTTAATTTTGTAAATTAATATCAATTATGTTTTTTCCGTTAGTGTAGAACTAACACCGTTAAGTAGGTGCCACGTGTCAGCTCATTGTTTTTTTGAATTTTTTGAATTTTTTTTGAATTTTTTAATATTTTTTTTTTGAATTTTTTAAATTTAAAAAAAAAAAATTTATGCCATGTGTCACGTTTGTAGTTTGTAGTGTGTCACGTGTCAATCTAATATGGTGACACGTGTCAAATTATTGTATGAATCTCAATTTGGTCCTCATATTTGTTAATTTGATTTGATTTTAGTTCCAATTTTATTTTAAAAATTTCAATTTTAGGCACTCCAAATTTAGACCAAATTTTACTTTTATATAATGTTGTGATTATAAAACTGAAATCAAATCAAATTAACAAATATGAGGACCAAATTGAGATTCACACAATAATTTGACACGTGTCACCATATTAGATTGACACGTGACACACTACAAACTACAAACGTGACACATTGCATAAATATTAAAAAAAAATTAAAAAAATAAAAAAGATATTAAAAAAATTCAGAAAAACGAGGAGTTGACACGTGACACCTACTTAATGGTGTTAGTTTTACACTAACAGAAAGGACCTAATTGATACTAATTTACAAAATTGAGAACCTAATTGAGACTAATAAAAATACGAGGACTAAATTGAGATTTTAGTACAAAAATGAAGACCAACGAAGTATTTTATATATATATATATATTATTTAGATAAATATGATATTATAATTTTATTAAAAGTAAAGTAGAATATATGAAGATAAAATGAAAAAGATAATTATTAATGAATAGAAAAAAATGAAAAAAAGATAAATAATAATATAAAAGCTTATAAAAATAATTGTTAATTTTAAAAATTAAACTAATAATTATATTGTACAAAATAAGAGAGAATATTTTTGTATATAAATATAAATTACAAAAATTTAACAAATAATTTTATCTGATATGATTGAAATTATGAAATATGACATATAAAAAGAATTTCTTTATATAGAATTTCTTTATATGTAATTATAGTAATTTTATGTACTTTTTATTTTCAATTAAATTAAGTATATTTGATTTTCTGGAAAGTATGGTTTTGATTTTTATTTTTTTCAAGATTATATTTTTAATTTTTGATTTAAAGTGACAATTAACACTTAAACACTTCTCTTAAATTTCTAAACTAAAAAAAATGAAATCAGCCAATAAAAAATAAAATTTAAATTTTGGTAGACGAGTGACATATTTTAATCTTTTATTTTTTTTTCCGTTTTGAAATTGTGAAGAGAGAGAAAAACATTACAAAAGGTGAAAAGATATTTTTGTTGTTTCTAACTCCGAAAGCGCCCTCTCTTCTCTTTCTCTTTCTGCATCCAAAACCAAATTAGGGTTTCTCGATCTTCTTTATTTCTCACTCCTCTCACCATTTCAGGGTTTTACCTTCCTAACGCAGACGCAGGTACGTCTTCTCTCTCTGCAATCTGCATATCATTAGTTCTTCCTTGCTTCGGTTGCGGTGGGATTCTGCTCTTTTTGTTTGTTTGGTCGCTGTCCTACTTGTTTTTTGAAGACATTGTGATTGGTTCGGTAATCTAGGCCAAGTGTGCTTCTGCTATAGTCTATTTGAGATTTTGAGGAGGGTAAACTTCTTTGCATGTATTCATTGCCTTGTGATCTTTTGTTTAGTTTTTGCTTTGCATAGTTTGCCCCTTTGTTGATTGTGTTTTACTTGTTCTGCTACTAGGCTCCTTCTTTGTATGATATCATGAGGCAAATATATTGCAGGGTTACTGATTGAGATTCTGCTGTGTTTCAGGGTTAGTTCTGAGCAATTTTGTTCGTTTTGAAGAGTATTTATCCGTTTCAACTGTTTTTATTTATTCATCTGGGGCTACTTGTAAAGGTGTTATCGCGAATCTGGAAAAGAGGGGGCTTCCCTTTGAATTTTAAAGGCGGCTGTTGACAACAAGAATTTGTGATTGACTATGCGAACTTCATGGGCTGATTTGGCTGCAAATTCTGCAGCTGAAAATTCGGGTCCCGGGTTTTCTGCTAACAATGTGGGAACTGGTAGCACTGGTAGCACTGTAGCTCCTTCACGACCAGTTTATGTTCCTCCTCATCTTAGGAACCGCCAGCCATCAGCGGAAGCCCCAGCCCCATCCCCAGCCCCGGCATACAGTGGTCCTTCTTCTGGTTCTGTTGGCTCTAGTGCTGCTGGTAATTCTGGATCCCGTTGGCCTGCACCCAGAAACGATCATCGTTCTGGGTATGGTGGTGGTGGTGGTGGACGCCCAGGTGGATGGGGAAATAGAAGTGGTGGATGGGATCGTGGCAGGGAAGTCAACCCCTTTGAAGAAGAGGATAATGCTGAAGAGGCATTTAATGAGCAGGAGAATACAGGAATAAATTTTGATGCATATGAGGACATTCCGGTGGAGACCAGTGGTGAAAATGTGCCCCCACCTGTGAATACATTTGCAGAGATTGACTTGGGTGATGCACTTAATCAGAATATAAGAAGGTGCAAATATGTGAAACCAACACCTGTTCAGCGGCATGCTATACCAATATCTCTAGGTGGACGGGATTTGATGGCTTGTGCACAGACTGGTTCTGGAAAGACAGCTGCATTCTGTTTCCCGATCATCAGTGGAATTATGAGGGGCCAACCTGTCCAGAGGCCACCTCGTGGGGTGCGCACTGTGTATCCACTTGCGCTTGTTCTCTCTCCTACGAGGGAGCTATCAATGCAAGTGAGTTAGCTATATTAACCTTGTGGTATGACTTTTGTTGAACAATGTTGTGCTATGAAAATGTATTTTAAATGTTGTATTTGTTTTCAGATACATGAAGAGGCTAGGAAGTTTTCATTCCAAACTGGTGTTAAGGTGGTTGTTGCTTATGGTGGAGCACCAATAAACCAGCAGGTTTATCTTTGTTTCTCTTTATTTTTTCTCTCTGTTTTTTCAGGACTAGTCATGAATGAGTTTTTGACATGATATTTTTGGTATATGCTTCAATTTGTATTGGTCTTTTTCACTCAGCTCTGTAGATACCTTGTTATTACTTAGTACAGCTCACATCTGAGAACCAAGCATAACAAGTGTGGTTGTCAAATACAGAGTTGAGTCATGCATAAGATTCATGATAAATAACTAAAAATGTTTTATACGGCCAACAAAGTCATAGCAACTTTAAAACATAGAACTAAAAGTATTTAGACATAAAAAGAAACATTGAAAACATCTATATATTGGCATTTTAAAGTTCAATAACTCACTATCTTGCAAATAAATTGAAATATGAACTTCAGAATAAACTATAATTTAATGCATAATAGTTAAAAAACTTCAAAATAAAGCAATTTATGTAAAGGGGGCACAGCCTCGCAGCCATTTTTTATTTGAACCTCTTTTATTTGTTAAAACGTCATTTTTCACCCTTTTAGCACACACAGCCAGAGCTCATGTGTAAGGCACAATAACTTAATATAGAGATAACAGCAACAATTAAATACTAGAATAATAGGTTGGGAACTGTCGGCCTTGAATAATGAATGGAAGCAGATATAAAGTACTGGGGAACAGAACATATATATGAAGCAGGTGTAGTTTGGGGAGGGAGAGAGTGGAGAACCGAAAATAATGTTTCTTCTTCTGAAGTATTTCATGTAGGTGTCATTGCATGGAGATGATTTGATGGTTTTTAGCAAGCTAGCCTCTGGCAAACGCATGTGGCTAGCCCACTCCCTCTCTTTTCCGTTTTTCTTGTTGACACTTTTACTAGAGTTGTCAGTCTTTAAGCTAGCCTCTGGCAAACGCATGTGGCTGGATCTACTTTTTGGGGAATGAGTTAAAACAATTACAAAAATATTCTTATTGGAATATCTTTCACAATCCTTGGAGAGCTAGTTCACTAAAAGATCAAGAGATAAGTATTTGCGGTGAACTTGGATAGGAATTTCTCGTTACAAAATAATGTGTTGATCTAGTTGCCATAAAAGCACAAAAGACTGGCAAAGTTTATTCTTTTCTGTTGATAAGCTGTGATTCTGTCCATAAAAATCCTCAACGTGTTCTGCTATGAGGTGATTCCAACCAAGTCTGTCTTTCCATAATCAGTACTTGCTTTGTGCCCTCTTCCTTTTTGATCTGGTTATGAAAAGGGGGTTGTGAATAATGGTGATCTTATCTAAGTATAGGGTGTAGTGTTGGAAACATCTATCAGCTGTACTTACAGCCGTATCTAGTTCTGCACCTAGGAGTCTAGTGCAGTCCCTTAATCTTCCATGTATCCTTGTATCAGTTCTTCATTATAAATAGAAGATAGTGAGAGAGTTCCTTTAAGCCCTTCAAGATATATTTCTTTCTTTTTAATCTTAAGATTGAAATACCCAAAAGCCTAGAACTTGTCTACAACTTGTACTGAGATTTTCTCCCCGAAAAGTGCTCTAACCTTACTGCATTGCGGTAAAGCGGTGTTTAGAGGACCATAAGGTTGCTCTTTGCACAGCACAACTTTGGCAGCTGTTAGTTAAGTTGGTCCTTGCTGGATGCTGTAGGGCTTATAATATATTTGGGTGTTCAAAAGTTCTCCTGAATCTTGAGTAAGGTCAGTTTAGAATGACCTGAGTTTTTGGTTTGCAAAATGAGTTGCAGGTCATACATCTCAAGTGAGTTTAGGTGGGATTGTATGATCCCAGTCATCTTTTAAGCTTGCACAGAGGTATCATCAAGGTTTTGAAATTGAAGATTCTTTCACATACTACTCTTATTTTGACTACCATGGTGGAAACGACATATATTGACTTACAAACATACATGGATGGTCAAGATTAATTTTTTTTTTTTAGTTTTAATTAATTTTAATTTTAATTTTGTCCATCCATGTATGTTGTACTATAGTAAAAATTTACTGTTCTTGTATGCAGTGCATATATGGCTAATTATGTGCCTATCCACAGTCTGATTATTAGCTTGGCATTTTTGTACATATTCTTTGCTTTTGGAAGAAGTTAATGTTGACTATGTTTGATGAGTATCACTGGTTTGGCTTTATTCTTCTGTCAGAGCCACAGAACATGTTCTTACCCTATGGGGCTTTAGATGTGTAATTTACTTCCCATAAACATTACGTTTTATTATTTACAGGATGATAATTTAATTGTGTTTGGATATTTGACTGTACTGTTTTTTGTTATACATTTGCATGTAGATAGTTTTGGAAATGATTTTCCTTTTATGGTGGTATGACATCTTCTATTGTGCATGTAATTGTATTTCTAGTTATGTTTTTATCTATTAACTTTAAAATTGATAGACTTTGATATGTTTTGTATTAAAATTAAAATTGTCAATTTTAAGCTACTGTATCATCATCTGCACTTCATAATATATAGTTATGTTCAAGGTAATCTTGTTATCTTATTGTTAGTATTGGAAACACATATTTTAGGTCGGTGAAGCAGTGAAATTTTATTACACCCTTTTAGAGCTTTATTGGATGTGCATATATTCATTTTTTCAATAATTTTGCAGTTTTGTGCTACAGAAGTCTTTGCATGTGTATGTATTGGTTGGTTAAGAACTTTGTGTTTATATATTGTATTTTGTAAATTATCCCTCTAGATGTGTTCTTTTTGTAGATTCTGTCTTGTTTCAAATTCTCCTTGATGGATCCAATATGGAACCCTTATTGACCTATAAAAGTTTACCTTTGAACTATGGTAAGGACTTTTAGGTTGTTATATACCCTAACAGGTTATTTTCTCTGTAGCTGCGGGATCTTGAGAGAGGGGTGGACATTCTTGTTGCAACTCCTGGAAGACTGGTAGATTTACTGGAGAGAGCTAGAGTTTCACTGCAGATGATTCGATATCTAGCCTTAGATGAGGCAGACCGGATGCTAGATATGGGTTTTGAGCCACAAATAAGAAAGATTGTAGAACAAATGGACATGCCTCCACCAGGTGCTAGACAGACTATGTTGTTCAGTGCAACATTTCCGAAAGAGATACAGGTCTGATATAATCTGTAAATATAATCTTTTGTTAAGCATGATTTTATCTGGCATGTGATTTAAAAAAACACGTTCTTAATTTTGCTACCATTCTTCCCTACTTTGTTCCCCCCTTGTCTCTGTGGCCTGCATACAGGCTCCTTTTAATGCTGGCTATGCACCTCTTTATTATAATGATTTCTGGTTGAAATGCAGAGACTGGCTTCTGACTTTCTTTCAAATTATATTTTCCTTGCTGTTGGAAGAGTGGGTTCAAGTACTGATTTAATTGTCCAAAGAGTTGAATATGTTCAAGAGTCTGACAAGAGAAGTCACCTAATGGATCTTCTTCATGCACAGAGGGCAAATGGTGTACAGGGAAAGGTACTTTATTACTTACATAAAACTTATACAAGTGATTTTAGAAACTAAATGAATATCAATAATTGATCCAAGTTGTGTGAATGCATAAATCCATTGAGTTGGGAGAAGTACCCCAGAAGATCTAAGATGATCAATTTTACCTTTGCCACCACTGAATTTGGAGCTTTTGTCAGTTGTCCAGTCACTGACAATGGACTCCAGTGTCACATTTCCATGAGAAACACCTGAACTTTTCACAATGGCTATTTTCTCATGAACCCATCCTGACCCACTTGGGATGGTTCTGTTTACTGAGATGTGTATACTCATTTATTCTTGCATATATTTTTCTTTAAAAGAATTAAGAACATTATAAGACATATGCTAACAGATGAAAAAAATTAGAGACGCTCCTTGAGGAAACATAAGTATACAGAAAATCATTCAAAGACCTCCTAAACATTACTTGGTGAGCCCTCCTAAAATGACCATAAACTTTACATTATACCCAAGAAGGAGACTAACATCTAGTCTTGTTCCAAAGAATTTGATTGTCTATATGATTCTCCATGAAGATACAAAAACTCTACTCTCTGACTATATACCTTTAAGTGTGGCACATATTTATTGCCTCAATTTGGCTTCTTAACTTCTAGCAAAAGCAACAGCCATAAAACTGCATGGAGGACTTTAGGGTATACCTAACTCAAAAAATGTGAAACAAATAATTTTTTCCAGAAACATATGAAGAACAATCTTATTGATTATGAGCAACATGCTTGCACTTGTTTATATTGACATTTTAGGTCATTGCGTGGATTATGTTGTTTTGTTGTTTTTGAACTGTGGTTATGCCTGTGCAATGTTGCATCTATGTTTCAGTTTGTATGGATAGTGTGGATAATCTATATTTGTTTTCTTATTGTATAGTTATTTATTGTGTTCTAGGAAGCAACAACACCTCTAAAGAATAGTGTTTTGCCATATCTGACACTCTTGTGCCTTTGTATTGCTTTTGCTTCCAACTCTCCTGAACTGTGTCACAATATGTTTTCTTAAGTTCAGACATCTCCTTGGCAGATTGGGGACACCTCTTTGTTACAACTTGAACACGTGTAAAGAGAATGAGCTAACACCTATTAGTGGCTAAATGCTTTTAAAAGACTGATATCATAAAAAGTGAGAAATTAAAAGAAAAAACTTACCTTATAAACTTTAAGAGGCTAATAACATTTTTTGTGATGCTTTATTTTCATAAGACACAACTAGTTGTTTTAGCTATTAAGAGATATAATTCGTAAAATTTTACTGAGGACCTTTTTTTTTATAGAAAGACTGTTAAATTTGTCAAATTTGCTTATACAGTGTCAATTATGTAAATTTTAATTGTGTTGAGATTTTTGTCATGTTAATCATGTATATTAGCCAATTCGTTGTGCCCTATATATATTATGAACATTAACTTACGTGTGAATTTTATAAATTTTTATTCTCAGTTGAGATTTTTTTCATGTTAATTATATATATTAGCCAATTCTTTGTGCCATATATTTTGGACATTAACTGTGTCTCGGGGTCTGTGTTCATGTCAGAGTTGGTGTTTCTTATATTGCGTTTCTTTAAGAGTAAACTGTTTCTTAATTATCATTTATAACATTATTTCATGCATGACTTTGCAGCAAGCTTTGACTTTAGTTTTTGTGGAGACAAAGAAGGGAGCTGATTCACTGGAACACTGGTTGTGTCTTAATGGTTTTCCTGCAACTACTATTCATGGTGACAGGTCGCAGCAGGTTAGTTTATTGCGCGAATGTCAGCTCCTATTTTTGTGGGTTTAAACACTGCTAACTGCTATTTGAAAAGTTGAATGACTTAAACACTCCCATTTTTCTCTTTTCTTTTAATGATTTATTTTTCACTCTTGCAATTGTTATCTCTCAAATCAACGCCTGCTGTTTTATAAAATATTATGCACAAATTAGGATTTGTCATCACTTACTGAAAAAAGAATATATCCGCAAACGAAATTCACATTCAAAATGTAATTCATGGACAGTTGTTGCCCAGAAAATGAACATGTCTTGGACTTCTTAGAGCATTTGTACTTGTGCTCTCCATTGTATCATGCCTCTCACTCAAGGACCAGTTGCATTTAAAATTTATAGTAATTATTTATTTTAGCAACCAGTCCTTAAATTTTTAAGCAACAACAATACATGCACCCTTAGCTTAATAGTGAAGGAAAATTATATCTAAATTCTAAAAACTAACAACCTGGCTGTCTCGTCAGTCCTATGTTTGGTTGCAGGGAAGGAAAATGAAAGAAAGTGAGATAAACTAGAGGGAAAAACTGTATTTGTTCGTTTGAAGAGAGAGTGATAAGGAAATGATCATTTTAAAAACTAAGAAGATAGATTAAAGTTAAGTAATTGTACAATTACAAAATTACCCATACATATATATTATTAAGAGAGAAGATGAGAGGTGTAATTTTGGAAAATACCAATATCTGTTGCACTTTTCACTCTTTTCTCCTTAAGTCTAAGTGTAAAATAAAACACGTGAGAACTAATGGAAAGTGTCATCTTTCTTTACCACCTTTTGTACCGTACAAGGAATGCTTTCTCTGCTATTTCTCTACACCAGTCATTTCCTGCTTTACGATTTTCTTTTGAAACAAATGGACCTAAACAAAGAAGCACGTCAAAAGTGAGATAAATAAGGTTGGAGAAGAGAAGATCAGGAATGTGTGAAAATACTTTCACCTGCACAGAGGGCAAGAAGGCTTCCATGGCCAATGAAGTTGGTTTGAACATATTTTTTTGTGGGGGTTTATGCTGGGATGGCTTGAAACACCAAATAGATGGTTGTATCATTTTTCCATTAAAATTACAAGAAACTAATTTGTCATGGTTCTCCTGCAATTTATTGAATTCCAATGTTCTGTCTAGTGCATGCCTATGAAGCTTCTTTCAACTCAAAATACAAAACACAGAATCTCTAACCTTGCCAGATACAGTGGCCAAACATTTCAAGAACAGTCATGAAGTGGTTATTCCTATAAAAGAATTGTTTTTTCTACAGGCAATGTTGTGAAGTATCAAATTAATTATGCTTTCTTGGGCAACCTTTATTTGATTATCTCTTGTGCTTGTTCTCGAATGATATGATTAGTTTGTTTATTTGAACTTGGATCTTACAAGTATCTGTATGCTTATTTATTTGTCCCAATTTGTTCATTAATAGGGTCATGGTTTGGTTTTAATGCTATTCAACTGTTACCCTCATATGAAATGCAGCAACTTTATAGCATTTGATAATTTATCTGTTGTTTGTACGGGTGGAAAACTGGACGGATTATTTTGGATTATAGCGATTTGGATAAAAAAATCCATTAATTAAAATATTACTTTAAACTATGATACAATCCAATCCAATCTATTTAACAGAAATCCAATCCTGCCCATCCATTAGTTTTTTTCATTGATGGATATATATCCATCTGTAAAAGTTAAATGTATATTTTTAAGTTGTATTTTGAAAAAATTAAAAAATACTTTCTTTAAACAAATTTGAAGTTATATTTTTGAAAAAAAAAATAAAAGAAGAAATTTAAGTAAGATTTAGTTGTGAAAAAAATTGTTGGATTTTGAGAAATTATGGATGGATCATTAACCATCCATGAAAGTGGATAGATTTGATCGAATCTAATTTTTTTTTTTTATATATTTTATGTAATGGATGGATTTACTGGTGATTAACCGGATTGATGATGAGCAAATGGATTGCTTTGCCACTCCTAGCTAACTAACTGTACATCGAATTATTGTTTATACATATGCTTGTTTGTCTTACTGTGCTTATCAATTTTGAAATACCTGCAGGAAAGAGAACTAGCATTGAGGTCTTTTAAAAGTGGCAACACCCCCATATTGGTTGCTACAGATGTTGCTGCACGTGGTCTTGATATCCCCCATGTTGCTCATGTAGTGAACTTTGACCTGCCAAATGATATTGATGATTATGTACACCGAATTGGAAGAACAGGGCGAGCTGGAAAGAAAGGTCTTGCAACTGCATTCTTTAATGATAACAATTCATCACTAGCTAGAGCTTTAGCAGATCTGATGCAAGAAGCAAATCAAGAAGTACCTGCTTGGCTCTCTCGGTATGCTGCTCGGTCTTATGGTGGAGGGAGAAACCGCAGATCAGGTGGTCGGTTTGGTAGTCGTGACTTTCGGAGAGAGGGCTCTTTTACAAGGGGTTCTTCAGATTACTACAGTTCAGGAAACAGCAGTGGTGGATATGGAAGCTCTGGTGGATATGCTGGAGGAGGAGGGTATGGTCCTGGCGTCACTAGTGCCTGGGACTGACTTTCTTCTTTTCATATCATTACACCATCTTAGGTATAGGTGCGAATACACACACCTACAGGATGATTTTTCTCCCCTCTTGTTTTAATGGTCTTCAATTCACTTGTGTTTCAAGCCGTCATTTTGTACTATTTTACAGTGCTAATCATTGTGAGGGATATGGGTTTGTGTATGTGGTCGAGTTGGCACATCAATAAAGATTGTGTAATGTTGGTAGGAATTGGAGATTTACTAACATATTAGGAGTTTCTGGTCGACGACTTTTTGACCCCTTCATTTTGGGTGGTGATTTTGGTGGGAGACTGGTTGTAGATTATGCCTGGGGAGAAATTTGAGCTTTTTGTTATGGCTATCATGGTTAACTGACTCATCTCTCAAGCATACTCTTCCCAGTTTCAACCCATTTTATGTTTAAATTTAATATTTCCCCACTTTGATGGGCAAAGGTTTTTGTAATATTATAGTGGTGGCTGAAATGAACGATAATTCCCCCATGCTTCGATTGAACATACAATTTGCATCTGGTGACTAGTTTATTTACATGTTCTTTATCTTTGTATCATATATATATATATATATATATATATATATATATATATATATGGTGATT
>Ga0099823_1006711_pt1 | contig 11641 bp, 6 predicted proteins | sample CowpearedBW_FD_76831 | JGI IMG/M metagenome (GOLD analysis project Ga0099823, IMG submission 76831) | Root nodule microbial communities of legume samples collected from California, USA - Cow pea red BW | ecosystem: Host-associated > Plants > Roots > Nodule | place: USA: California | collected... | reverse complement strand
TTTTTTTTTTTGTAATATTTCTTAATAATTTTTTTTTTCTTGTTTTCTTATCTTATTTAAATGTTTAACGAATGGACACGTGTTATTCATTCTACGATAAGTTCAATTCCATCCAAATTTCATTACCAAAAAGGTTTAATTTAGCTCTAAACTAGAGGAGCAATCACCATGTCATTACATTTAGATATTAATGCGCTCAACTTTACCTTTTTTATTGTGGTAGTTTATGATGTCAATGAATCAAACTTTTTTTTTATGTTACTGGTGCTATTTTTCAGTCATTAATTCAATTATAACATTTACAAAGTTGATGAAGAAGTTTATACTATAATAATATCTCAAATTGTTGACCCAAACCAAACGAAAACCCTATTTGTGTGGAGTTTTGTAGGTAAAGCTCGAATTGAGACATGAACAAATCTAATTAAGACAAGTACTATTCCTTCCACTTACTATCTTTCCTTCACCGAATTGAAAGTATCAGATCACCAAGGGGGGAAATAAAACGTTACTTCAAAAGGGACATTAAAACACCACGTGAAAAAAACTAATTTTGAGCAACCATGATACAACAGTTTTTCCTCATTGTTGATTCCTTCAACTTTCGCATTGTTTTTTCCTTCACTTGAAAGTATAAAATCACCAAGGAATAAAAAAACAAAGGGAGCTATTCTTTGGTACCACCTACATAAAACCAACGTCTCAGATGGGAGACGTTAACATACCTCATCAACGAAAAGAGGTGTGAAAAAAATAAGACCAAAATATATGAACAATTGAAATGAGAACAGAGAAAAAAAAAAGGTATACTCTAATTCTAAGCAAGTGATGTTACAACAGTGTTTAATCACGCATACTCATATTCTAGCAGAAGAGAAGGATCTGCTGAAATGAGAAAAGAATCAGGAGAATCTGCACAAAAGGATGATTCGGTCCTGGAGGGTACGAGTGAATCACAGCAACCAGTGCAGACAAAAAGTGGTGGCACTGTCTCAGAATCATCAATGCCACAGCAGCGAGTATGCTGCCACACTTCACAAATGTCACAAGCCACCATTCTCTCCCCATCATCATCTTGAGCTCCGCACTCGCATCTCACCTTCCAGTTATCAGATCCACCCTGATACTTCAAATTCGTGCACAAATCAATGGCAATTCCCCTCACACAAAGTTCTACACCGGACTGGATTAGTCCAAACAGCACTTCCTCATCACTCACTCCCATAAGCTGTTTAATGTCTGTCACTATAAGCCTTTCTGCAATGCAGTAAGTGTCCCTCAGAGCAGCCTCAGAAGCCCTCTTCAAGTCTCCAACCGTTGCATGCAGCGGAACCACCACAACCTCACCACATGGTAGACCTTTCAACTCATACTTTTTGTCCACAAAATTTGGTTGCAGCCGGCAAATGAATGTCAATGACTGCTCCTCTATTTCATCCCTCTCTCCCCACTCCTTTACAAAGTATCTGCTGTCTAGAATTGTCTGAATGGCCAAGTCCACTACTTCTGAATCAGGGTAGCCCAATAGCACATTCTTGTACAAAAACAGTACATCGCAGTAAACATCGTTACCGGGCACCCAAGATGACTCTACTACTTGTTGATCTACATAAGCCATTCCCTCAGTCTCCAGTTCAGGGGCTTTGTACCCCTTGCCAAGATCGTGAATAGTGTACTCTAGAATTCTAGTTGATGGATTCACCATGCGACGAACAACGTAGTTTCCAACAATGACATTGTTCAGTGATTTAAGTACATAATCAAGTAAACCTGTGTCACCAATGTGAAGCCTAGCTGCATCTCTCACATCTTGCCTTGCCATCCCACCTGTGCCTGGTTTAACAGCCTTGTTTTCTTTCAGTGCGTCCACAATCACTTGAGCTGCAAACTCTAGCCTCCTTGTCGGCCACCTACTATCCATGTTAGTCACTGCATTGCTGAACTTCTTATACCTAACAGATTTCTCCTTCATGGAATTTGATCTGGTTGGAAGAGTGTGTTTGGTTGAATTTCTTGACATTAATGCTGAACAGGTAGAATCAGCGGCGGCAGAATAGGAGACTGTTATCTTAGGCGCTGGAGAACGGGAAGACTTTACAGTAAGCATAAACCTTAGGAGATCCCTGAGTGAGATAATGTGAGTCTCACTCATATCTCTATAGCACCGAATCATTTGTTTGATTTCTTTGTTGTACTTTGTCTTACTCAAATCTTTTGCAATCATGTCTAGCTCCAAGGAGCCCAGCGTTGTCATTGCTTCGTTGTAGTTTGGTTCTGTCACTCCAAAGCTTCCACGGCAAAATCTATAACCCCATCTGCCAAACCAGGAGTGTCCATAGGCGACTCCATGAAGTAAGCGAAGGTCCATAGACCTCTTACACGAAACATCTTCAACTGCAACTTTCCTGATATCATAAAAAATGTCGACCCTTGAACGCTCAATAAGTTAATTTAACACAACGAGAATGAAGATGAACGTTGAGTTGGGATTTTCTTTACCTTACTCGGAGGTTGGTGCATACCCTATCCCATAGATCCATAATCTCTCTGCCACTAAGAACCTTGGAGCCTCCTTCAATGCCATTTACAGAGAGCAAATGGCCATATCCATTGCAATGAATCACCCCATGCAACAGATGCCTCTGATTATCTATAGAATCTTCATCTAAGGGCTTATGCCACCCACTGTCCATCGGGATTATAAAATGATACCTTCTCTTTGATACAAAATGGCCACTCCAACCTATCAATTATTAACCAAACAGGGTGTTAATATCAGCATCAGTATCAGCCAATTTCGGTTTCTAAAACCCACTCAGAAATCGTCAAACCTCCAACCAATAAATGAATCATCACTTTTGGAAAACTAGTCGTGAAAAAATGTTTCTCTTTTCTTTTCTAATGAAAAAAAAATGTCATTTTTATTCACTTTGTCTCTGTTTTCAGAAGTCTGCATTGCTTTACACACTTTTAAAATTGCTAAAGTATGGTTTTTGTAATTCAAAATATAAGATAAAAGTTAAAGATGAAATTTTCTCAAACCAACTTGATCACTAATATATCCCCCTCAATAGTCATGAGCTAAGTCTACCCTACGATAGAAAAATCCAAAACTGGAAAAAACCCTCGTCATCACAAGTAGCAAAACCGGCACCGAAACAGATAACTCAATCACGACGAGAACAAATAAAAAAATACGTAAAAAAATAAACTCTTTTCACGAACAGAACGCAATCACATCCATTTCAGAAAAGAGCTCAAAAGCCCGAATTTGAGCCAACCCAATTTCAAGAAACAGAAACCAAAGGAAACCCAAGAAATTGAAATCGGAAACGAACCTACGCAGCGGCAGTGATCACAGAAGGGGTGCGAAGAGTGGTAGACGTGCTCTTCGACGGTGTAAAGAGGAGCCATTACGTTGGACTTATCATGGATGAGAAGGGTACACCATAGGGGGTTCCCGGAGACACTATAATCTTCAGGTTCTCCAGCTTCTTGAAGGAAAACCCGAACATTATCGCGGAAAGTACCCAAAGGTACAATTGGAATACCAGGGTCACCGAAGGAGTGAAACCTGAAAAATTTTGGCCACCGTTTTCGCTTCTTGCAGGCTTCGATGAGAGTGAAAGACATTGCGAACTATGATGAATATGAGGAAATGGTTTGGGCTTCGATTACGATCACTCTCGCATCGTGATTTGGTGCGAGGAACAGAGTGCAAACCAGAGAAGAGAGCAGAAGAAAGCTTTAACTCAACGAACTAATTCGGTTATAAAGCATTGGCGCCTTTGAATTTCTTCACGTGGGTATATTCGTCATTTCGCGTGGAACTGTGGGAAGCGTTGATGATGTATCATCGACGGTCAGAATCTGGTCAACGAGTAGAGAAAACTTATTAAACAATACAAACTTATTATTTAAAGATTAAAAATGGTTTGGGGAAAACATTTCAGTCTTTGAAATTTAATATTTGATACTGAAAGCGTATTTCTTTTGAAAATGAGACACTAATATTTAAAAGAAAATTGAGAGTAAAATATTTTTTTTACATGTGGGTGTTGGTGGCAGAGGAACATGTTGTGTATGGGACTCTCTTCACACTTTAAGATTTGGGAATGAAAGATTTGTGTATCTTTAGGGGGACAATGAGGGTTGTCTCATAGTTTTGCTTCTACGCGGCACGTCGAAAACGGATGGGGTGACCTACTTTTCTCGCCCAGCTCCCATAATTGTGGGCTTCAAGGTATTTAGTCACATATTTAATAAAAATTTGAAAAAGAAAGAAGACTTTAGGAAAATTGTTGAAAACATTTTTATCCCAAGTCTCAAATCCTCCAAAAATTACGAATTTTACAATTATGGAAACAATATTTTTCGATGAATTTGCTTACCAATATTTTATTGCAAGCAAAGTTCACTAACAATAGAAGATGTAATAATAAAGGCTTAAAAAAACACTATATAATGTACAAGGAGGGATAGATTGACCTAATCTTTATGATGGTTTCGCTAGTAGAGAATTCATTGGAAAGACAAAATAACACTTTATGATTCAGAATAGGTAATAGGTTAAAAAGATGAATATAAACTAATGTATTATGTCCTATATTTATAGTAAGGGAAAATGTTACTTTACATGTTTCACTTTACATTATATAGTTTGGAAATCTTTTAATGAAAAAATATATATTTTCGACTATGTAATTTATAAGTTTATTTTTAATGTAAAAGATAATTTGTAGATTGGGTAATTTAAAATTCATTAATCACATTTGGATTGTGAAATCTATAATGGAAAACTAAAATTTAGATGGCATAATATGAAATTTTCCTTTATGTAAAAGAAAAATTTACTTATAAATATTATAATTCAAAAATAACAAAAGTTTCTGAATGATTCAATTTAGAAATAAAAAATATTTTGAACTGTACAAACCATAATGACTTTCGAATTATGCAATTTTGAAGTTTGTTTATAATAAAAAATTACTTTCAAATAGTGTAATCTATAAGTTTTTTTTTTTTTCATAAATCATAAGAAAAAATGTAGATATTAGGGATGATAAATGAACATTTTCCTACTGTTTCGTATTGACTAAATAGGAATATGAACATGAATAATACATTATCTTTTCAAATTAGGTATAAAGACGAGTATGTACATTTTTATCTCATCATCATTCTCATTTTCATTTGTGTGTTGTCATATCCATCCTCATTTTAAATTACTACAATACTTTTAATTTATTAAGTAATTTAAAAAACTTATATTACTTTTCGTTTGTTCTTAATTTTGTGACTTATTTCCATGACACACTTTTCATTATTTACTTTTCTTTATTTGATATTTATCTAATTATTATTTGATATTTATGTAATTATAATTTATTTTTGTTATATTTGATATTAAAAAAAAATGTACACTACAAAAAAAAATATCTCATTAACAATCAATCTTAGTAATCAAAGGTTGTTAGGCACTATAATAACAAATTTACATACCAATTTACAAAATAAAAAATTATTGGCTAGTAAAATAGTCACTATTATGAATAAAAAATTATAGTTGATAGCAAAAAGTCTTGGAAAGTTAAAGTTTAGTGACCAATTTTCTCTGGTTGCTATATTTTAGAAATCAATTATAATTTTTTATTCATAATAATGTCTATTTTAGTAACTAATAATTTTTTTTATTTTGTAAATTGATATCTAAATTGATTACCATAGTAACTAACAACTTTTAGTTATTAAAATTAAATTTTAATGAGACACTTTCTTATAATGATATTTTCTTTTAAGATTAAATATTTGATAATATTTTTTTACAAAATTTTTATTTTTGCTAAAATATATTTAGTTAATATTTTGTTCTAATTTTATTCTTTTTTGAGCCGTTCTATTAGGGATAGGATGTAATAAAAAATTTATACCCATACCAGCCCGCCTGCCCTTTATCTTTTTTAATGAATATTTTCATATTTGACATTGATATTTTGATATCATTCTTTTTTTTTACTATCATTTAATACTATCTCTCACTACTATTTACTTTATCTTTCTTCTAAAAATGTAAAAGTTAACTTTTATTAATATTATTTTAGCCTTATACAAATTAAATGGTGTCAAACAATATTTTTCCTTACATATTTACGGAATGAAAGTGCAAAAGAATAATATTGGGTAAGAAATTCTCTCTTTTTGTAATGTTTGTAATGAAAAAAGACATTTAGGTCCGATAGTGGACGGCCCAGAGAAAAAGCATTCTTCTTTACAATTATTTTCCTATATTCAGCTTGACCATTTCTTCCTACACCCATTATTTTTGTTCATGCACTCCCATAGATGTAATATACCGATTTTACCTTTGATAAATTTATAATAAAATATGAAAAAGTCAGCTCCTCTCCTTCTTTACTACACCATTTTCACTGTGGGGTGTGGTGTCTAGGGTTGGGATGGGGTCTTTTAAGCACTTGCCATTCAAAATGTTAAATTGACCATTCCAAAATATGGGTATTCGAATATATTCTGAATTACATAATTTAGAACATAAACGTGTATATCAAATTGTATAATCTGAATTATATTTTCAAATTTTAAAATATATTTTGGATCAAACAATTCGAAATATACTTCTAAATCTACAAAATGTATTATAGATTGTAAAATCTAAATATCAATCACGTATTTTGAATTATACAATCTAAAATATATTTCCAAATTCCAAATACATCTCGAAATACAGAATGGTAAAAGTCTAATCCTGAATGTAAAATTCGTATTAAATTTTGTTAACTCTGTGTGAGGAGCATACGCAACTCTCATATTCGTCGTGTATGGGCTTCATTTTCTCTTACAACCATTGCGGGTGTGGGATTTGCGTGTTCCGTTCTGTTGTGTTGTTTGTTCGCAATGTAAATATAAGTAAACTGTGAGTCACCATTCTTTTTCAGTGGAAACAAGCATCAATGGGCGTGCAGGAAGAAATATCCATTCAGCCTAATCAATCAGGCCCAGTACATTCAAAGCGAAGAAAATTCAATTGGGGTTTGACTTCTTGCACCCCACAAAACTTAATAATTTTCCCCCGTTACTCAGGTTCCACGGACAAGAATAAATTACAAAAGGGCACGATCATATATTGGCAAGATTCAACTATCGAACAACAATGATCAATTTCAGATTCAAACCGTAATCCCCATGACACCCAGAATAACATTTCAGCACCAATAAATCAAATAGAGAAGAGATTTCCAGCAATTACCCATTTGACAATTTCAACCAACAATTCAAATTTAACAAGTAGAATTTCACCCTCGAAAATGAAAGTAACTCACAGAACTCTTACTTCCTTCTCATCTTTAATCTATGGTTCATATTAGTGTTCTTTCTTGGCCATTAGGTCCACCATTTTGGGTGAATCATAACAAAAATCCGAAACCGAGCACGATGTCATAGAGGCGTACAGAAAAAATATGTAAAACAGTTTTTCTATCTTCTAAAATAGTTGAAATTCGATACTCATTCTTGCAAAACAAAATTACTTAATTTTGGTCCTTCAAAATTTAAATTATGTTACCTTTAACCTAAAAGTCTAAAGTTGTTGGTGAATTGTTTGCGTGATTAACGCATGCTAGTGCATCACTATCATGTGTAGGATTGATCGTCAATAAAATTTGGTTGGATCTAAGCCTCAAATATTTGAATCGATCAAAGTCGAACACTAATATTTGTGGACTGTGTGTGACAATGAGCTTTCTTTCTGATATTTGGTTTTTGGGCCAAACAAATATCTGATACATAAAAGTGGGTTTGAGATTGGTTTTAATATGTGAATATTATATATCCCTGAATTTTTTTTCTTGTAGTTGGATCGTGAATATACTTTTATAGTGTTCTTATACGTAGGACTAAGAATATACAAATAATTGTTATGTGCGGTGAGTTGCTCTTGTCAATGCTTATTCTTCTTTTTCAAGAATCTCTTTCTTGTTATCCGGTGTCTAACTGATAGGCTATTTGTCAAAGGCATTTTGACGTTTAAGTCAGTATATTCGGTATAAACAGATTTCAATACATGTAGTAGATTTCACAATAATAAACGTCTTATTTACACATCATATTTATAGGTCTTTTAATGAGTCTTTTTACCTTAATAACAACATAACAATGACCTATTAACCTTTTAATCTTGTTTATCATGATTATCCCATACTTAATTACTAGATTTATCTTTTTTCACAATTGATCGGTCTTAGAAACTAAAATTATCTGGCATGAGGCTACCAAGACCGATCGGTGTAATTCTTTCATTTCGTGTGACATATACACTAGTCCTCTCAGCTAGAGTATTCTTCTTGGAAGACTAGGACTTTTACTTCATGGTGATTATCATAGGCTGCACAGGATCAACAATTCGGTTGTTATATTTTGTTGAACTATAACTATTTATTTTTTCCCCCAAAAGTAGTCATAAATATTTCCGAGACAATGACATCGGCACTCAACATTTTCAATAGTTGTGGAGAGTCATGGAAAGTGTAAAACTTTGCCATGGCTATAGAATTCTAGTCGATTTCTTTAAAGTTTTTCTCATGAGCATAGGTTCTACTTAGTTGGTATCTTCTGGTTCTTCCTCATGCTTTTAACTCTCATTTCATGTAATATGTACACAAAGATTTTTCTTTGTTGGTAATTAATAAAGGAGATTATGAAACTTGGCCTCTAATGAGTTTTTAAGATATTCATGGTTGAAAATTTAAGTGTGAATCAAAGTTTGAAAATAGATAAAAATGTGAAAGTTAATAATATATATAAAAACTCATAAATTTATTATTTGGATTAAATGTTAATCTTTTGTGTGAGTATGTGCAAAAGTACTTCATGTACGCAAAGTCTTGGGTAATAAGTTTCATCATCGAGTTCTATTAACTAGATGGTGCATCTTTTCATAATTGTTTGATGATATTTTAAGAGCTAATTAGAAGTTTCCTCTACCATGCAATCCATAATTACATGCATGCACCTTTTTATATAGGGATGTTTCTGCATACGAAGTTGGTAGATATATTATTAGAAAAATTTTCATTAACAATCAATTTTAGTGATTAAAAATTATTAGTTACTATAATAACCAATTTAGATACCAATATATAAAATAGAAATTTATTGATTACTAAAATAGTTAATATTTATAAATTAAAAATTATAATTGATTATTAAATTAATCACTATTACAAATTAAAAATTATAATTGATCACTGAATTTGTCACTAATTAATTAAAAATTAATTTTTTTAGTAACAAAAATTTTGGTAACTAAATCTTAGAAATTAATTTAAAGATCAATTATAATTTTTTTGTTTTAACAGTGACTACCTTGATAACTAATAATTTTTTAATTTATAAATTCGTATCTAAATATATGTTGTTATAACGATTAAAAACTTTTTTAACTAAAAATGGTTCATAACAAGAGACATTTTTATATTATAGTGATACCACTTCTGGAAAATAATATAATTGAAAACTATCGAATAATGGCTTAACCTAATAAAATATGGGTAAATAATAACAGTGTAAAGTTATACGAAGATAAGGACACCTTGATGCAGTTTTTTAAACCAGTACGTTGAAAATTAAATGTTGATTTTTCTGATAAATGGATACGATTTCGAGCGCCACGATCACAACCAAGTTCTTAATATTTCCATGCAGGAGGACAGATACCTCCGTGTAGCTTAAAATTTGAATATATATTCTCTTAATAGTAGCTTCTTCGTAAACCTGCTTCCATTTGGATTGAATAGCCTATGGATCAAATATCCCAGATTAATCGATATATTGTAAATTCATAGACGATGCTTAAGAAATCCTTGATCAACTATCAACGTTTGTCAGGTTGCATATATAAACCGAAACATGTTCTTTTATTGTAGCTCTAAATCTGTGAATTATTACAAGAAGCTTTCAGCATCTCCGTATGTGTAAAATCTAAAACTTGCCTAAAAAATGAATTTCAAAACTTGAATTGAGTGTTAGAGATACAATTTGTATCTTCCGTATGAGAGTGTGTGTGTGTGTGTTTGTACAAGAGTATAATATCCTGTTTCTACAATAAGGCCTATACAAAAGGGAATTGGAAAGTGGTGGTTGAATCAGAAGGGTTTCTTCAAGTGCTTGAAATCCAAGGAGGAGTCCACACACTCAGCTTTGCTCCTGCAACCATTCAACCATTTCAACAACTCCGTAGCTTTCTCTTTGGTGCCCTCAGCACAACCCACTTGCAACAAAACAAGGAGTTTATGAAACACCCCCATTTGAAGAGCCTCCACCAGCATCCCTTCTTCTGTCTTGTCACAAACCTTCCAAAGAACCGAAACACCAAAGCTCGAACTCAACTCAGACACCCTCAAAAGCTTCTTAATCACCACAGGCAAAGTCAAAGCATTGCTTTTAGCCATGTGCAACCCTTGTTTACAATCACAAACACAATCCAACACCCCCAAAGCCTTCTCACACACCCCTTTCTCCGCATCAACAAGAACCTCCAACAACACCGAAACCAAACCCAACTCCACCAATCTCTCGCAGGTTCTTCCTCTATAACTCACTGATGAATTAACCAACTTAAAAATCGTTGACAAACATGCCTTCAAGGAACTACTCCCAACGGGCTCCTTAACCATGTTAACCAGAGCTTCGAAAACCCCTTCACACTTCACCAACGCCTCAACACGCATTTCCTTCAGCAACAAAGCAGCGTTCTGCCTTGTCGCCAATTGTTTACCATTCATGAACCAAACCATGCAAGAAATAGAACTCACTGACCCCAACACGGTTCTACCATCTTCGGAAAGAGGACGCATCCACGTCAACGCCCCCAGAATCTCATCCAACACAACCACGTTCTTCTCGACCAACCCACGTGAGAATATGTTGAACGCATTAGCCAGTGCTAGAGCAGCACCGTTGACCACTATGCACCTCTTGTTCCTCTCACCCTCCTTCCCCCACGCCTTAATCTTCCTCACCAACTCCACACACCTGTTCTCGTCCCCGTTCTGCGCCGCCGACAGGATCCTCGTACACGTGTCAGCAACCTCGTACGGAGTCACCGGGATCCGAGGAGTGGGGATCCGTTCGATCCCGTAGGAGCGGTGCTCCACGCACCAATCCTGAATCATCCTCCGAATGGAGTGGTTCGGGATCATCTCGAAGCTGTTCAACTCCGTCTTCGTAACCGGGCACGTGCGGTTCCCAGACTCGATCCACTTCTCGATGCTGTCTCTGTCGTAGGTTATCCCGGTGGACACCGTGACGGGGTCTTTCATCATGTCCAGGGTTACCGGGCAGCGGAAGTGGGTGGGGATCGCAATCTCTATCTCCAAATCGCTACCGGAACTCAACTCTTTCCCCTTCCGAGCACGCCGGAACACTCTCCCTCTGGTCCACGACAACACCATTTTTCTTCAACGGTAAAAATTTACGATTTTTTTGTATGTATGTTTATTGGGCAGATCTAATTAGAAGGGTTGCGTTGTATATGTGTGAATGTGATGGGGAAAAGAAAGGTGTGAGGTTTGGGTATATATAGTGACGGGTCAAAGCTAGCGTGGTGAGACCGTGAGAGATGAATAGT
>Ga0099823_1006703_pt1 | contig 11649 bp, 6 predicted proteins | sample CowpearedBW_FD_76831 | JGI IMG/M metagenome (GOLD analysis project Ga0099823, IMG submission 76831) | Root nodule microbial communities of legume samples collected from California, USA - Cow pea red BW | ecosystem: Host-associated > Plants > Roots > Nodule | place: USA: California | collected... | reverse complement strand
TTTTTTTTTTTAGTTATACTTATATCACACTATTCAATTCTACTAATAATTTATTTTTAACATATGATTACGAGTGGTAAATAATGAGAAGAGACTCGTTAATTGAAATTACAAAAGATAGACGTAAATACTTTTACAATTTTCTGATTAATTATTAATTATTATTTCTGATTTATTATTAAAGTTTAGTTGATGATAAATAATATATTCAAAACAATTATAACTAGTGACAATCGCTTTGTTTTTAATTATTATTAATATTAGTATTCATATCACTTGTATATTTAACATGGTTCTCTTTTTAATTATATTTTTTCATCAACATATTCGAATTTAAGATTTTACTCTAGGAGATCGAATTACTTAGTACGCGAACTAATGACCAGTTGATAAAAAATATTTAAATTTGGATTTTGTAAAATACACACTTATATTTCTATGAAGGAATTATTATGGTAAGCTCTTAACATGGACTAAAGAAAGTAAATAAATTTATTATGTCTTAAATAGTTGAATCAAAAGTCTCTAATATAAAACTTGGTATATTTTTAGTCCTCTTGGTTATGACTGGTTATAAAAACAATTGTAAAAAGAGTGAATTTGTGAGAGAGTATTGAGTGGGGAAAAAAAATAATAAGTGATTAATTTGATCATTTGTGAAGTTTTTTTCTTTTATGTGATGTATGTGTAGAACTATCAAATATAGTCCAAATCAACTCAAATTGGTTCGACAAACCAATATTGAAAACAGGGTAACTTAACTTAAATTTTCATAAACTATATCTTTTGTTGACATGTCAAATCAAATCATATTATGTTGGTCTATTTTAAATTAGTTAGTTTAGCATTAGTTGAATTAAAAGTGAATCATTTAACCTATTTCACTACAATGTTTTATTTCATTAAATATTATTATAGTTAAATAAAATATCAGCTTACATAATTTAATAAATAAATTAATTAAATATTTAACATTATTGAATAACATTCTTTTCATTAAAAAATGAAATTATTGACCTAAAATTAGTAAATAATTATAATAAAAAAACTTATGAAAAATGATAAAAATATAATAAAAGACTATTAGTAGTAGTTTATATCAATAGATTAGGTGAATAAATTTAGTTTAAAAATATTTATTTAGAACAATTGTATTTTTTCCAACCCAGCCCATTTGAATAGGTGGTGTACCGGATTTAGAATTTTGAATTATTTTTTAATGTTGCCGGACATGTATGTACGACGATAGTTGGTAACAATGTCAATAGGTAAACTAATCAATAGTGAAAGAGATGGAGGGAAGTGGAGAAAGATGAAAAAAGATTGTACATATATATTATACTAGGATCCTCTTTATCTTTTACACGTCAAGGAGGTATACGAACAAACCATAAATAAAATAAACCCTAAATCCTAAATTCTTAACATAATATTATCAAAATTGGTAACATAATATTATCGGTTTGAATAGTTATTTGTAATCTAAACTTTAGAAACATCTCATGTTACTGTATTCACCACTTTTTTACTAAATAGGGATAATTAAATTTTAAAATTACCTATCTAGGTTCCTTTAAAAAAGATTACATGTAGAATATAACGATTTCAGTTAAAAATTAATTACACTGAAGTTGCCACAAGAAATGACGACTTCCGTTCAAAAATAAAGTTGTCACACTAGATGACGACTTCTTTACAATGAAGTCTTCTGTTCCGGTGTAAGCACAACTTGACCTTTTAGGTATTTTTTTTTAAAAGGAACCATATCTGTAATTTTCAAATTTAATTAACTCCGGTTGTTAAAAAAACCGCGCATTCACAGTACCCGCAGAATGATTCAATATTATCTATTCGTCTTGACCAGGTAAAGAGATGGACGAGATGGACGAGCAAGGAGGAGAAGGAAAAATAATTCAATTAGAGAACAAAAGTTTTTAGTTACAGTTAAGTTGTATATTGGTTGGCTGCCCAGGTATCAAAACAAAAATTTGAGCAGCATTTTACAACGTGCATCAAAAGAAATTTGTTCAAATGGTAAAAAATTGGGCTAGTATCTTCACCAGTAATACACTTTGATCCTGCCTATCACCTGACTTCCAGACCCTGAAATCTTCAGCAAAGTACCCAGCATCACTCCAACGTCTAAGAGAATTCAAGGAAAATGGTCCTTGTACGTTACCCGCGGGATCTCTGTAATGCCACACACAGAGATCCCCCGACTGCACAGCTTGAACCAATTTTGTAATGCTTGCTTTTTCATTTTCTTCTTTATCGTCATCGTCATCATCGCTCAGCTCTATAACCTCGGATGGTTGCATTTTTATGCTGGGCAGCGTAACCTGAATCTCAGATGGCTGTATCTGTTTGCTGGACAATGTAACCTGAACCTGAGATGGCTGTATTTGTTTGCTGGGCAGTGATCCAGAGATCTCCGCTTCATGTGATTTAGCTGGCTTAGACATGCCACTGTTATATGCAAAGTCAATTTGTTGCTCTTCCGGTTGTTGATCAGCTAAGTCATCATATATCTCTATAACATCCAACTGAGATGCTTGTATCTGTCTCTTGCGCAATACTTGAGAGATCTTCACTTCGGGTGATTCAGCTGGCTTAGACTCGCCATTCTTATGTGATAAGTTTGTTTGTTGCTCTGTCGACTGTTGGATAGAAAAGCCATCACTTAGCTCTAAAACCTCAACCTCAACCAGAGATGGCCCTGTCTGTTTGTTGGGAAATGCTTCGGAGGTCTTCCCTTCATCTAATTGGGATGGCTTAGGTGTGCCATTTCTATATGCAGCGTCTCTCGGTTGTTCTTGCAGCTGTTGCACATATAAGCCACTGCTTGTGTGAATCTGAGATGGCCAGATCTGTTTGTCGGGCAGTGATTGAGAGATCTTTGTTTCATGTGATTTGGTTGGCTTAGACACGTCATTCTTATATGCAAAGTCTGTTTGTTGCTCTGGCTGCTGTTGGACAGGTAAGCCACAGGATCGGTGCTCTGCCAAAATATGCGAAGAACATCAAAGAATGACATTAGCATAAGCTTAGATGAGTAAGTACGCAAAATTACCATTAAACACATTCACAGATAAAAAACCAGCTTACAGTAAAAGAGAGAACCAAGGAAAATGAAAGTGTTTATAACAAACCTGTAGTGTCATGTGAAGCGCGGTTCGAAATAGAGCTATTCTTTGTGAAATCCAAAAGAGGAACCTCTGGTGGTCTTCGGAGAATGGGAATGGACTTTGGTGAGTTGCTTTGTGGTTTTACAAGATCAGCAATATCCAGTTTTGCATTTGTAACTGCCTTTGCGTCCTCAGTCACTAAAGATGATTTTGTACAGGCGGCCTGCCAGAACTCCTGTAAATTGTTTTCTACTTTTTTATCTCGATCATCTGGAGTGGTAGATGCTGTTTCTTGATCATCTGCAATAACTTCAGGAAACTCACACAATAACCGTTCCTGCTCATCAGGTCTCTGAAGCTTCTCTCTTCTTTGTAGATATTCCTCCAGTGTACTTCAAATTGATTAAGGAATCTTTGTTTCAAACAAATCCTTTCTTAAAATTTTACTTAAAAAGGATCACTAAACAAACCTTATACACATGATCAGGCAAATAATTATATTGCACAACGTTGATTACCACGACTGACTGCTTTCTAAATCAGATGTGTACTACAGCACAGTAAAAAAGTTGAGACCTAACTAGAAGGTATTGTAATGCAATCAGTCAGTATGACTTTCGAAAGGAGTGGCAGCTTTACGGTGGTATTTAGTTTTATTACACAAAACATAAGTCTGATGCTGGATTTAACAGAGGCACGGAAGCTACCCCCTCCTCTCGCATGTCACTTGGGCATAACTCAAGTGATCGGTGTTTGGAGAGCAATTGAGTAAATATACAAGGTAGGTGATGTGGCTAGGAAGATAAATGCTTCTCCCTAAATTTATCCAACAATGACATTGAAAGAATTAATGCTGGAAATATTAGCCAATTAAAGAAGAATTATACAAGTGTCCGATGAAACACAGACAGACTGAAAAAGAATTGGTTTGATGACCCAAATCAATCAGGTGACCAACTCTAACTGCTTGGGTCCATGTTTAACTCAATCCCAAAAACTAGCTCATAAGATGAAGGTTGCCCACCATATATACACACTACAAAACTATTTCTAGTTAGAATGACACTAGTGTTTTTGTCAATACACCCGTCACACCCAAAAGTAGTCCAATAAAAAATCTAGGATAAACTCCAATACTAGCGTATAATTTGGGTTTAGGGCAAATTCAACCCCAAAAGTCACTTCATAAGATGAGGGACACCCTTTATTTATATACATTATTTAGTTATCTATAATAGATGTAGGACTTGGGTTTTTATTGTTTATTTATTAGTTGAATAAGCACATCAGTATTATTATTATTTGCAAAAACAAAATAAATACAAAAAATATAAATCTAACAATCAAGGATCAGGAAGTAATGAAGCTGTGTCATGGGTTACTATGTATATATAAATTGCCATAAATAGCCCATGATGGTTATTATTTATTACAAATAGTACAGTTAATGATAGTGTAGTGTGGTGTGTTAACTAGGTTGTTGGCATCTTCTGATGCAAAAATTGGATGGGAAAACATACCACAGTATAGAAAAAATTGTATAATGAATAACTGAAAAGGATATTCTCTACGCCAACCCTTTTCATTAGCTCGATCAATGAGATTTTGTAGCAAAGTAAGTTCTCTAGCAAGCCACTGAAACAAAATCATCACATCAAAAGAAAGCAGAAATAGGAAATATTAGAGTAGAGTTAGGCGAAATGAACCCAGATATCAAAAGGGTAAAATAAATATGAAAGAAGCATGTTAGGGGCATGCCCAGTTTCTGTGTAAACACAGAACCAACAGGACAAGTTTATACACCTGAGCATGAATGTAAAAATTGATAATTGACATACAGACAAACATCAACAAGAATGGGAAAAGATATCTGGGGTATGGCTAGCATGTATTAATAAACACCATAAGTAGTATCTAAGAGTTGTCCAATACTTGAACTCAGGTATTCTATATATTTCCAAGAGTACTGTAAAGAGGTGATAGAATGTGACACTGAATGGAAAATTCTATTTCCGATGTGTCAGTGCTGGTAACCGATCAATTAAAAGACAGCATGCAAATGAAATTATTATCAAGTTAAATATAATTTGCAACGGAGCATGGTTTGCCACTAGCATTGCAACGTATTGAGAATAGAAACTCATAATAGAAGTATAAAAAAAGTCAAGCTGCTATAGAAACGAATTTTGGCTTTTCCTGGTGCATAAATATATTACAAGAAAACATCAGCGTATAAACAAACACCAATATTTTGGGGTAAAAAGCGGGAGTGGCTCAGAAACTACTCCAGCTGCCGACTTATAGCACACAACAATAACCAACCAAGCGTTTTCCCATTAGGTGTGTGCTTACTTAAGCATGTTTTGAAGATCACTTATTTATACCAGCTTTCAAAGAGAGCTTTAGAAGAAAACGGAATTGTTTCTGAAAGTAATCTATTACCAAACATAGACTAGGTGGTGCTGTCAACACGATGAAATATAGGACATTCTGTTGCTCTTTTTTTTTTCTTCCTAAATAGAGACTTCACACACTTAATTATGACTTGGGATTTGGTTAGTGAGCTTGTGATCAAGCTATTTTTTCAATTTATTATTGGTAAAATTTGTTAATTGAAATCTATACATTATTTGTCATTTATATGATATATTTCAAGCTATTTTTAATGTATCCTCCGTTAATCACAATTTGACGATATTCACGTTTCAAAAACCAGCTTGACAAATTATGAAGAAATCATGAACAGAAGCACAAACAAAGCAACTAAAACACAAGGTTCAGCTACAATTCAGTGCATACATGCTTAGTCATATCCTCATGCAATATTCTTGCTCTGTGCTCCATATCCGCCTACAATGTATAAAAGAAAGTGTCACATTACATACATTTGTTAAAGCATCAGACACAGTATCTAGACTCTAGAGTAAAACATACTTCCATGAATACAGAATACACTGCTCCATTCCTTTCAGTTCACAATCTATGGAAGTGGATTGTCATAGTGTTATAAGAATTTTACCATATTTAAAAAAAAAAATTCAAAGCAACTGAAAGAGCTTACAGTCATAGGTTTCTTGACCAAGCCATCTTTCACTCTTCGCTGCAAATCCTCACACTCCTCCTGAAACCAGAGTCACATAATCTCAAACCCATCATCAACTTGCAGTTAACATGTGCTTAATTAAAACTGTCACTTAAGTAATCAAGCATTAATTTGATAGAAATTAATCAAGAACAATGAATGCATACAGATACCTAAAACTTTTGGCTTAGCACCAGAATCAAGGAATAATTACAACTATTTTTGCTAAATAAAGCAAAAGAAAGCAAGATAAAACATACCTCAGAGAAATTATCATCTGAAAGCATTTGAATTCTGATGTCCTTAAAGAAACCAGAAGCCTGAAGGTGAATTTCCCCATTTACTTCAGAACTCTTTTTCATACCTGGGTACACCCAAAAAAATTACACATCATCCAATTAGAAGAAATAAATGTCATTGTCTACTTTTTCTATATATGTCACATTCAATTGTCAATTGCATGCCAAATTCACAAATAAATAATAGATTAAGACAAAACACAAAGAGAAATAATTCCAGGAAGGACTGTGGAAAATTAACTAGAAAGCAACTGGATTAGAGTTTTTTTTCACTGTTATTTGTTGTGAATTGTCCAAAGTATTCAATTAGGATGAATCACAGCTGCAGAAGACCTATATTAATGTTGTCAAAAAGCAGTACATGATCATGTACAACTTTTTCCAAGTTATTAAAATCGTACCCAACATGAGATTATTAGATTAGATTGATTTGTTCATTGTCATTCATGGTGAATAAATCAAATCAATCAGTAAGCAGCCTTGACTTAGGGCATGCTTGGATGAACTTCTCTACAAACTATATTCTCCATAAACTAAAATTAGCTTATGCATGGGTTAATTTGTAGAATCTCTCTCAGATAGTTTATATAATTTTTTATTAACTTGTACACAAGTTAATTTTAGCCTATAGAGAAGTAAATTTCATTTATTTTTTCTCTTCTAGAAAAACTTATAGTGAAGTTCGTCCAAATAGATCGTGTACTAATAATGCCAAAATAGAGTTCAAAATAATAAGCACATGAGGTTTGCTTTATTTATGAGGATCCCGGCAAAAGTGATGTAACAGGCTTAGTTAATTTTGTTCATTGTTATCTTTGTGAATACTCTTCAATCAAGCAAATTTGACTAATTTGCCAGATCATCAGATGCATTTGATGTAAACAATAATGTAAAAAAGAGAGTAAGAACATTTCAGTTTTTTTTTTTTTTGTTATAAACCTCCGCTTGTTAGAAACATAAGAATTCAACTTAAGCAGTTGTCGAACATACCTACTGAAAGCGAACTGTACATTTGGAAGAAAAAAAATAGCTTTTATTTGAATGCAATGTTATAATTAATGAACAGAGGCCAGATTACCTGTGACTTGCAAAAGCTGGTGTGAGTTTTTCTGAAGGTAATCATTTGGGTCATTTTTTATTCTTATGAAGCTTCCAACCACTTTAGTCTCAAAAGTTTCAGGGTCCGTTAGAAGCTTCTCAACTAGACTTCTCTTCAAATAGACAAGCTTGATATTGGCAGGAACAACGGCAGCAAAGCAGCTCCTCGGTTTTTCAAAAACCGGTTTCTTCAGTTGACTCCTCTTCTCTGAAGGTGCTGTTCTCGGGGTTTCACACATTGAAAAGGCATCATCCTCTTCTGAGTCAAACAAAAGATCATCAGAGGATTCCTCACGATTCTCCGCAAAGTGTGACTCAAGCAAGTCATTGATTTTCAACCGGCTAATGGTCTTCCTTTTAAACAGCGAGTGCAGCTTCTCATCACACTCAATTCTCTTCTTTTTTGTTTTATGAAGGAGATTTTTCTGCTTAACATACTCCATTACAATATTTGCAACCTCGCTTTGAGCTATCTCCTTGTCTGTATCTCTACCAATGGATTGGAGAAACAAAATAAGGGAAGCCGACCCCCATCCTAGAAATTCCTTTTTCTTTGTCCTGTATTTCCTTTTCCTCCTCATGGGTGTCTGGACCTTCCCATTAATTTCCTCCATCCAGAAAGAACCACCATGAGATTCATCATCCATTCTCCCTACCATAAATAGACCCAATTTCAACCTTCTCCACTAAATGCTCGCAGTCGTCTACCTTTCCAATTCCCCCCTCCCCATGCTCTCTCTGTCGCCAATCCACTAAAACTTAAATTGATTAAAAAAAAAAAGACATAAATTGGAGAAGCAATTAAATATTTTCCAGACAAAACGATTCGTATCAATAACATAATTATAACAAGAAAACATGACATGCATCTTCCATAGTCGCTGAAACCTAAAAGAAAAAAGAGTTGAACTGAAACCACCACCTAGAATAAGAGAATATAACATGAAAACAAAAAAAAAAATTAACTATAAGAAACACACATTCAGAGGCAGAACGAAACAAAAACCCTATAAATTCGTCTTCAACAATACATAAACATGCGCAAAGAAACATGCAATTCGGTGAACGAACGAAGAGTTAATAGACAAAATTGAGCGAGCAAGAGAGAGAGTAGTTACCTTCGATGAAAGGCGCGTTGGCTGAGAGAGAGAGACAGTTATGAGATAGTAGCGGCGAAGGTTCGAGAAGAAACAGAGAACTCTTCTCTGATCGATTGTGGAGGCAGCTCTGAGAATTGTCTCTGAACAGAGTGAACAAGTGTCACTGAAGAACAAAGTGCCAAATGAAACTCGAATCTAACTATGAGGAAAAATAGGATGGGCCCACATGACCAAATACGAAAACACATTCTGTAACTTTTTATAGATATTAATCTTTTATAGAAAATTATTAGATGTTAGTGACATATTTAATTCTCTCTACACTTCGTGTTTCTGTGGTTTTTGGAAGAAATAAGAATAAAAGTTTTTATAATGTTTAATTTATTATACAATGTTTTGGAACATTTTGGAACATATATTATGCAGTGTTTAAGTAAATGCCTAAGATTTATTTATTTTTCTCTTAATTTTATAAAACTCGGATTGCATTTGGTAGGAATAGCTAAGTAATATGTATTTTTTTTTTTCAATTTTCTATTTTTAATTTAAATTTTATTTCATTTAGACGTTTTTGTAACAATTATATTCTTATTTTAAAAAAAATTATAATGGATTAAGAATGCTTCAAATATTCTATCTCATAGGTTGCTTTGTGGTCTAGAGAAATAAATCTATGGTTTATTGTGAGAAAGAATATAAGTTATGAAGAGAAAAAAGTTGTCAACACTTTATTTAAAAATAAGATAAGTAATTTTGAGTGATTTGTGATATGGAACCTTAATAATTATATATATTAATAAACAAAGAGGGTATAAGATTTACAATATTTTTGGATGGTTGTACAAAGTGACATAGTTTGATTAAGTAATTTCAAATTAGATGTATTATGTTTGATAATTTAATCATAATATATTTTTTTTAAATAAATGGATATAGTTTAAGAATATGTTTAATTCAATCGCTTAATAATGTCAAATAACACATGTTTTAAATCACAGATGTGATGATAATAAAATATTGTTAGATTGAATATTTATTATTAAACTAAATAAACTTTATAATGAGAGTAAAATCATAATTTTATTTTATGTAAGACTCAAGAACATAATAATTTGATTGTAATCCGTTCACTTAAACAATTGATACACATATACACAAATCATGATAGTTTTCACTTTAGTAACCCATGAGTTTAATATCTAAAAAGTGCTGTTTTTTCTCTTTTTTTTTTAATCTAAAAAGGACACTTCGTATAAATACCCTTATGAGACTTATTCATTTAATGATTAGAGGAAATACTTGCACATGAACCTTTTTTGTTTCAAAGCAATGTAGTTTTATACTCATATGGAGTGAAGACAAACTTTGATTGGATCTTTATAACAAATAGCAAAAAACTGAATTTTCATACTCACACCATTTCTATCTTAATTTTAACAAATTTGACTTGAAGTTAAGAATTCACTTTTACTACTTCACAAACACAAATAACTAATATTTATACTTCAATATCATTCCTAATTTTTTTTTTCTTAATATAACTTGTGTCAATTATAGTATGTCTCTTTTCTAAATAAGAAATTTTAGAGAATGATGTTTTCAAAAACATTAAAGCTAGAGATTCCTTAAGTTTAAAATAATCATCTCTTAACTACTAGATGTGAATTATGGATGAAAATATTTTTTAGTAAAATTATTGAACTCCTTCTTCAAATGAGTTTTCATTTGATGAAGATTCTAGTTAATCATAGATATTTTCAAAATAATCAAATTGATCTTATATTTAAACAAATTTGTGATGTTATATTTAAGTTACATATACACATAATCCTTATATTGATATAATGGATTTAATTTTTATAAAATAAAAGTTATTTAATATAAAGTCTATTCGAAACTAATAAATGTCATAATCGTATTGTGATTAGAGTTCAAATTTAAGACACATTTTTATATATTTTGTAAATGTAATTAAATAAAATCATTGTCACTGACAAAAAAAAATGATAAATATATATAGTGTGAAATTGAGATTGATTAATTTTAAAAGTATAAATACTCGCTTTTCGATAAAAATAACTATACCTAAAATAAACTAAAACACAACAAAGCCTACATTTTATGTATATAATAATTTTTGTAAAATGAATTTCTGTTAGAAAAAATAATTTTGATAGTTTTGTAGTCATGTATCATACATTTATGAGTAGTTTAATATGCGATTTTCAAATAATTTTATACAAAATTTAAATAATGAAAAATCACAAAATATAGATGGAAAACAAAATTTTTGGAACTCCAATAATAATTAAAAGACATTAAGAAGTCATTACTAAATTACACAAATTAATCCTTATTAAAAATAAGTTTAATTATTCATTTGGTTTTTTTTTTTCAAAAATGTTAAATTGGTTCTCCAATTTTTTTAAATTTCAATTTGGTCATGATTTCTAAGAAATTGATATAATTTTGTTATTTTCGTTAATTTTTTAAAACGAATTAATGATTTTTCCTATCAAAATTGGCATTATGATTATGTTAATTATATCAATAAAACAAATTATCCTTACTAACAATTTCAATTTTGATGAAAAATCCTTGATCCGTTTTAAAAAATTGAATGAAAAAAACTAAGTTACATCAATTTTTAAAAAAATCATGACCAAATTAAAACTTAACAAAACTAGAAGAACAATTTAATATTTTTAAACAAAAACAGAAAAACAAATAATTAAACCTTTTAAGTAAGAATAAATAACCATGAACATGCGGTATCAACCTAAACTCATCACAATTTGAATGAAAAACACTTGTTTTAGCCTACTACAAATATTATTTGGTTTTTTAAAATTACTGGTATGGAATTCATACTGTCTCGTTATTTGATCATATATATATATATATATATATATATATATATATATATATATATATTTAAAAAAATT
>Ga0099823_1006701_pt1 | contig 11650 bp, 5 predicted proteins | sample CowpearedBW_FD_76831 | JGI IMG/M metagenome (GOLD analysis project Ga0099823, IMG submission 76831) | Root nodule microbial communities of legume samples collected from California, USA - Cow pea red BW | ecosystem: Host-associated > Plants > Roots > Nodule | place: USA: California | collected... | reverse complement strand
TTGAAACACTTCAAACACTGTATAGGTGAATGTCAAAAGTTAGTTATATGAGGAGAACCGTTATTGTTGATCTTTTTCTTAGGATATTAAGTCTTTATGTTCTCAGGAGGATGACTTGGTCAGTAAGAAACAGCTTAAATGACAGCAGTGTTAGTTCTTCCACTTCAAATGGCAGTAATGGAAGGACCCGCATAATTAGAGTGATTCAAGAGTTTCAGAGTAAGTTAGGTTCTAAAATTCAGGAGGTAAAGAAAAATCTTCCCATGAAGCTGCTTTTCTTCTTGGTTGGATTTTATTGTGCAACTGCCTTTGCCACTGTTATTGGACAAACTGGTGACTGGGATATTCTATCTGCTGCCTTGGCTGTGGCCGTTGTGGAAGTCATTGGGGCTCTCATGTATGGGGCTTCTCTTCCTTTAGTTAGCATGAATAGAGGCCTTTTTGTCTTGCTTAACTATTGGAAGGCTGGCCTTACACTGGGACTTTTCTTAGATTCCTTTAAGTATTGATTTGATATCATTGTTGGACGAGCAATACCTTCCATGTGAATTGAAATTTCACACTGTTCTTCTGATGCTTGGCATTTGTAATGCACATGACTCATTGTCATTGCAGTAATCTGTCACCACTGTCTGATATATGCTGAAGTTACACTTAACATGACGGAAGCTGGATCCAGTTCAACTTCTACAGATAAAATCCCTGAAGTTCAGTGCACATATTCAGAAGATAAGACATTCGAGCTATAAGATGAATCGTGCATATTTATGACGAACATAGCAACGGTTTTGAGTTCTGACCAGGGGACATTAAAGGACATTGCAACATTCAACAACTTACATTTTCAATTACCTCTACATCGGCTTTGGTTCAAGCAACTCCTGGAACACCATTTCACTCCTTGAGTCCCTTATTTCAATGTTTCATCCTATAATCCGTCTTGGCATCAGTTCCTTGATAGTAGTGGGATTGCTGGCTTTTGATTTTGCAGGGGCATTCAGACAAATTGGAACTTAAAGAAGTCCACTTCTTCATCAGATGATGGTATACATTGATATGGAACTTTGAATCTTTTTGCAAGAAATCCAGCACTGTTGTACATGTCCAACACGAAGTATGTGTCTCTTCCATACAGAAGAAACTTGATTGCCTCAAGAATGGTGATTCGAAAATTGACTTCGGTACAAATAATGCAACTGTCTCAAATGTAGTCTTTGTAGTGTGATCGTGGACCATCATTTGTACAGGAACTAAAAATACTTGAACATTGCAACGTGTTCATGTCTACCAGGCTCCACCATGAACTGCAAACAATGTCATTTGTTGAATTGATTTATTTTTCTTTGTTAGTATACTGCTAGTGGGTCTTTTGAAAAGTTATCGATATTGTATATGGACGATTTTAGTTCTAAAGAACAAAAGTTATCCCTCGTGTCTATATACATTTTGGATATACAGTTACCTCATGAAATCCTTGGACTAATTGATGAAGATATATCTGTTTGATGAATGTATGCCCTGGAAATTCTACTGGGACTAATTTATGTGCATCACTTTGTTGTTTATATAACTTTGGTGAATGTGTATGTAAAGTTTTCAACTTAATTTGATGACAGAGACTTTTTGAAGAAGAATGCTGGTCAATTTTCGAAGGAATGACAGCTTGAACTTTTACTTTTCAAGCAAATTCATCTTGAATCTGAAAAACTATTTCTCTAAATGTGTTCTCCCCCATTTGATTCCCCTGAAAACAAATTATTTGAAATCTTAAACTAGTACCACCTCATTTCTCACTTTCCTTAAATCAAACAAACCATAACAGTCTTGCCTCCAGAAAGAAAACTTTGGACTGATTGATAAATAAAAGCCAATCTATGTGGTTAGTTTTAAAGATTCATTAATTGTTTATTGCATTCTGTAAAGATTGATCTGATGATCTCTGCATGTCAGGTCCTGATCGAAGGACAACAATCTAACTATCAAATGAAGAGAGTTGTCAAAACAAATATTTGGTGCATGAACATGTTTAGCCCACTAAGAAATGAGGTTGATTTGAAAATTGAGGTCTAAATCAAGAAGGTTGCCAAAAGATAATGAAAAGTAGTGAAAACTAGAGGAAAAAAATACAAACAGGTAGCAAAAATATGAACATCTTCAGGGCAAATGCCATCACTGTGATATCAAGTTTGGAATACCTGTAGAAATGAGAGAAAATGAATTAAAGTCTAGGAATTATACTGAACAAAAAATTCATGATTCAAACAGAGACAATGTAGCTATGCAGAAGAGAGATTTATTACTTGTCTAAGGTAGAACCTCCAATAGTAAGATGAGAGAGGCTCTGGAATGTTGAAGCTTTTAAGCCAAGGAGCTGATACTATAAAGACCACAAGATTTTCAACAACTGTATTAATTCCATAATCCAAGAAGTACAGTACAAGCAAGTTTTTCTCAGTATAGGTTTGTTGAAGTATATAGACTTTGCATTAGTACAGAACATTTCTTCGGTTGTCCCATGATTAAGCATTCAAGTGTCACAGAATAACATTAAAACTCAAGCTGATCCATCCTTAACATTATTTTCAGTTTCATTCTCCTTTATAACCGATACAGGTGCTTAATTCACCTGCATTTATTTGCCACAACTTAATACTTAAAGATTATGTCTTCAGAATTCAATTGCTGGATAAAGTAGGAATCATCTAAAAAGTACAATCAATGCTCTATAAATTAAAAATTCCTTTAATTTCTCAATAATTCAATTCAATTACTACAGAGTGAGAACTTCGGATTCTAGAATCTAGTTCACCATCTGAAGACTTATATCACGGTAACATGCAATGCAATTGTGAAATACATACCATGATACCGACTGAATAAAAAAAAAAAACAGATACCAGAGAAATAGCTGTAAATATGGTATTCTTGACATCCTTTCAAAGACTTAATATTTCAGCAATAAAAGGCTTAATTATAGCATGGTTTTGCATTTGATGAGTTAATTAACCAATCACGTATCATGTGTCATTGAGGTAACATGAGACTGGTTGATTGACCAAGATCACAAGGTTTAGATTCCACAAGTAGACCTTAACAAACAAGGATCGGAAAAAATCTATGCCGCAATCAAGATATTTCTATGGTATCTAAAGGATTGTGGTTCTGCTCCAGTTATAGAATAACTACATGGACTCTATATAAGACATTCGAGCTATGAGATGAATCATGCATATCTTTTACGAACATAGCAATGGTTTTGAGTTTTGACTAGGGGACATTAAAGGACATTGCAACATTCAGCAACTTCACATTTTTAATTAACTCTACATCCGCTTTGGTTCAAGCAACTCCTGATCAACATTTCACTTCTTCAGTCCCTTATTTCAATGTTTAATCCTATAATCCGTCTTGGCATCAGTTCCTTGATTGTAGTGGGATTGCTGGTTTTGATTTTGCAGGGGCATTCAGATAAATTGGAACTTCAAGAAGTCCACTTCTTCATTGGCTTGTGTGATGATGGTATACATTGATATGGAACTTTGAATCTTTTTGCAAGAAATCCAGCACTATTGTACATGTCAACACGGAATATGTGTCTCTTCCTTACAGAGGAAACTTGATTGCCTCATGAATGGTGATACAAAACTTGGGTAGTGTTTGTGCTTAATTTTGTGTTTTAAGATTAGATTTGGATTGAGGAGCTAATTTCTTAGTTTTTCATAATTTGTGTTAATAATGCGTTCTTAGACTAGTTTTTAGTCTAATTTCCATCTTAGTGTATTCTTAGTCTTTGTGACTTGTATAGTATAGTTTTAAGTTTAACTTCGTTTCGATTCTAGTCTAGAGTTTTAAAATTCAGATTTAGATTTTCAGTTTTAGTATATTTAGGTTCTGTTTTTAGGAATTTTAGTGTTGTGTTTAAGTAATTCTTTGCTTTCAGGAAATGATTTTCTTTTGGTATGATAAATTTTTGGTGTATATCTAGAGTCAAGTTTTAGAGTAGGTTTGTGACTGTGCTTGGCTAATTTGTAGTGTGTTCTTCCTTTTGCTAGAAAAACTCTTGGAAGGAGATCACCGCTTTGACTTTACCCCCAATGCATGGATTCGTGAGCGTAAGGTGCCGAAGAAGATGGGGTGAACACCGAGGCGGAAGCGGGGAGAGCGTGTTAGAGCGTGGCGGAAGCGGAGGTGGAGGAGGCAGAGAGAGGCTGAGAGGAAGGCGGAGGAAGTGAAGAAGCACCATAGTCGCAGTGCTGCAGAGGATGAGTACGAGAAAATGGTGATGGTGTCCAATACTAATCGTGACGGTTCCATTATCGAAACGAGATCTTTGGATGATGCCATCGCTTAGATGACGAACTGCCGTGCTCACCCTAGGTATTCAATGTTGTTCTTGTATTGACCTAGGATGTAGAGTTGGAGTTTGATCTTCTCGCTGTCGGCGAGAACCTTGTAAGACACTGTCTGTCTGCTAGGATGAAGCTTAAGCATGGAATTAGACAAATAGGTGAAGCGGGAAATCACGTTATTAGCCGTAATATGCAGATTATTCGGCTTGGGAAACTGGGAAAGGTTGAAGACGCTATCAGAATCTTCTCTAACATGACCGACAAAAATCTTGTAACATACAATTCCATGGTATCCATTTTAGCCAAAAATGCTAGAATCAGTGATGCTAGACAGTTGTTTGATAAAATGTCCCTAAAAAATATTGTTTCTTGGAACTCCATGATTGCTGGATATCTTCACAACAACATGGTTGAAAAAGCCAGTGAGCTGTTTGATGCAATGCCTGAAAAAGACAATTTTTCGTGGGCTTTGATGATAACTTGCCATACACGGAAAGGGGATCTTGATAAGGCTAGAGAATTGCTTGAGTTGGTTCCTGATAAGTTGAACACTGCATGTTGGAATGCAATGATAGCTGGTTATGCAAAGAAGGGCAAGTTCAATGATGCTGAGAAAGTGTTTGACCAGATGCCGACAAAGGATTTGGTTTCTTACAACTCAATGTTGGCTGGGTATACACAAAATGGGAAAATGATTTTAGCATTACAATTTTTTGAGAAGATGGCCAAGAGGAATGTGGTCTCGTGGAATTTGATGGTGGCTGGATATGTTAACAGTGGTGACCTTAGTTCTGCTTGGCAATTGTTTGAAAATATTCCAAATCCTAATGTTGTCTCTTGGGTCACAATGCTGTGTGGCTTTGCACGATACGGAAAGATTATAGAAGCTAGAAGACTTTTTGACAAGATTCCCATAAAGAATGTGGTTTCTTGGAATGCAATGATTGCAGCCTATGTCCAGGAGTTACAAATTGATGAAGCTGTTCAGCTGTTCAAGAAAATGCCGCATAAAGATAATGTCTCGTGGACTACAATAATCAATGGGTACATTCGAGTTGGTAAGCTTGAGGAAGCACGTAAAGTTTACAATCAGATGCCTTGCAAAGACATTGCAGCGAAAACGGCACTAATGACTGGATTAATACAAAATGGAAGGATAGACGAGGCTAATAAAATGTTTAGTCAAATTCTTGCACGTGATGCTATTTGTTGGAACAACATGATTGCAGGCTATTCCCAGAGTGGAAGAATGGATGAAGCTCTCAATTTATTTAGACAAATGCCGATTAAGAATGTTGTTTCATGGAATACTATGATCTCTGGATATGCTCAGGCAGGACAAATGGATAGAGCAACAGAGATCTTTCAGGCCATGAGGGAGAAGAATTTAGTTTCCTGGAATTCTCTTATTGCTGGTTTCCTACAAAATAATCTATACACAGATGCTCTTAAGAGTTTGGTTATGATGGGGCAGGAGGGAAAGAAACCCGATCAATCAACTTTACCATGTGGCTTAAGTGCATGTGCTAATCTTGCTGCTTTGCAAGTGGGCAAACAACTTCACGATTATATTCTGAAGAGCGGTTATATGAATGATTTATCTGTCAACAATGCCCTGATTACTATGTACGCAAAATGTGGAAGGGTACAAAATGCTGAACAAGTGTTCAGAGACATTGAATGTATTGATCTTATTTCCTGGAATTCCTTAATTTCAGGTTATGCTTTGAATGGATGCGCAAATAAGGCATTTGAAGCCTTTGGCCGGATGCTATCACAAAGAGTCGTTCCTGACGAGGTTACTTTTATTGGGATGTTGTCAGCATGTAGTCATGTGGGTTTAGTGACTGAGGGTTTGGATATTTTTAAATGTATGATTGAAGATTTTGCTATTGAACCCTTGGCAGAACATTACAGCTGCCTTGTTGACTTGTTTGGCCGCGTGGGTAGGCTAGAGGAAGCCTTCAATATTGTGAGTGAGATGAAGGTGGAAGCAAATGCTGGATTATGGGGTTCATTGCTTGGGGCTTGTCGTGTACACAAAAACCTGGAACTCGGCATATTTGCATCCCGGAGACTTTTCGAACTCGAGCCTGATAATGCCTCCAATTACATTACCCTGTCAAACATGCATGCTGAGGCTGGTAGATGGAAAGAGGTCGAAAGATTAAGGATGATGATGAGGGACAAAAGAGCTGGAAAGCAACCTGGTTGCAGCTGGATTGAAGTTCAAAATCAGATACAACATTTTCTGTCACATGATGTGGCAAAGCTGAGACACGAAAATATTCAGCTTATATTGAATACTTTAGCCGCACACATGAGGGACAAATGTAACATATCTGACATGGAATCAGCCTGTGACATTCCATGACTGGAGGTACTCACAACTTGGTCGCAACTTAGCTTTTGAACTACATTGAATAAGTAAAGTGAATTTCTATTGCATTGCTACCAGGAATAATCGGAAGATAACTGCTTTTTATTGGAGATTTATGTGATGGTGACTATGACACACCGAGCATTGTCTTTTTCGTGATCTTGACACTGTATTTTCTGGTGATTTCCACAATCCTGTATGTACTGTAAGTTTCAGCCCAATGGGCATATTAATTTGTTAAGTGTTTCACTTGTTTTTAACTATTGTCAACAGAACTTTTTTGGATTATATTATTCATTGTGTCTGGATTGAACCCATGGTGGGAATGAACACTGTTGTTGAGTGGACCCTCTATCAAGTAGTTTCTGACTGGAAATTGTATTATATAATATCATTGATAATGCCTTACCAAACCCACAAGTTACAGGGTTGAATTAGATAGATACAACATTAGGTTTTATGTAAGTCTCTGTTTAGATACTCTGATGTGTGTTTTTGGTCACAAAGTATATTGAAATTTCACCATAGAAATTGTATTTTGTAATATTGCCCATATGCACCTATAGGGCGGAAGTAGAAGAGCTACACCATTCCTATGGTTGGGGGGTTTATTATCACAATTTAAGATCACTTTCCAAATCCCCAACTACCCCAACCATTGATTGCAAATTTGAAGTACCCAGAAAAAAAAATTATTTTGGGGCAAAGGTAGTGTAGTATCTGTGGTGTGTGGGTTCTCGAGGGATGTTACTCAACCAGAGCCGAGTCTGGGTTCTAGAATCCTTATAGGTTAAGCCTCAATGCCATCACTACAAGTATTTTCTTGCCTTTCTTGAGTGACAGTCTCAGTTGTGGTGTTTGCTTACATATCGCGTTCTATAACAGTTCTATATGTATCAAATTTATTGCACTCAATTTGAAAGTTAATTCTAAGGAGCTAATTGTAATTGTTAGCTCCAAACATCTAATTCCTTTTGCTATGCCGCCCCTGGGGTCTTGTTTGTAGGACCAAGATAAAGATTGGTAATAACAAACAGTTTATTATTGTCTTTCGCATGATTGTAGAATAGGTTAACTGAGGAGTCCCAATTTTGTTGAATTTTTCATAGCTAATTGCATATCCTTGGGTAGTGTTTGTGCTTAATTTTGTGTTTTTAGATTAGATTTGGATTAAGGAGCTAATTTCTTAGTTTTTCATAATTTGTGTTAATAATGCATTCTTAGACTAGTTTTTAGTCTAATTTCTATCTTAGTGTATTCTTAGTCTTTGTGAGTAGTATAGTATAGTTTTAAGTTTAACTTAGTTTCGATTCTAGTCTAGAGTTTTAAAATTCAGATTTAGATTTTCAGTTTTAGTATATTTAGGTTCTGTTTTTAGGAATTTTAGTGTTGTGTTTAAATAATTCTTTGCTTTCAGGATATGATTTTCTTTTGGTATGATGAGTTTTTGGTGTATATCTAGAATCAAGTTTTAGAGTAGGTTTGTGACTGTGCTTGGCTAGTTGTCCTTAATTCACTGTGTCTTATATTCTTTAGCTTTGTTTTGTAATTCTAATGTACATTTCGTTTGAGCTAGGTGTTGTGTGGCCTTGGAGAGTAGATGCTGATGTGGGATTTGCTGGTTTAAGGACTCTTGGCTGTGAATTAGAGGGCTGAACTGCTTGGAAGCTTGCTGGAAACAGGAACCAGAGATAGCCTCTGCGTCACGTGGAGTGCAGTGCACATGAGGTGAATTGGACAGCTTTGCATTAAGGAAACTTACAAGAGAAGCTGCTGCCACGTTGGAATAAAGGAAGAGGAAGCTGCCATTTTTACAGAAGCTGACTTGGAACACATTACAGCTGTCAATGTGACTTGGAGTAGCAAGTTAGGAGCTCCAACAGTCAAAACTACTGCACTTGGGCAACCTGCACCAGCCAGTTACGTTTGGGATGATGAAACCTGGAAACCAGCTACCTAGGTCCTAGGTTCTGACAGTTAATGTAGTTAAAAGAATTGTAAAGAGAGTTGACTGGTTTTGAGAAGTTACTTTGACTGGTATTATAGGTTTTTCAGTTGCTTAGGTAGTCAGAGTGTATAAGGAAAATCTGGACAGACAACAAGAAGAATTACACATTTCACACTACATAGACAGAAATCTCTACAATTTACGGTTCTTAGGTTTTCGTTTGCTGAAGCTTGAGGTGTTCTTGACTCCAAAGTGAGGTAGCACTCCAAGAGCTTAGGTATTGTGTAATTTCTTTCATTTTAATTGAATTTGCAAGTTTATATTATGTTCTTCTACTTCTTTTACTAAATTTTACCGATTGAATTCTCTGTTTCTTTCATTCAATTACAGTTTTACATTCAATTTAGCATTTACACTATGTTACGTTCATGTTCTTCCTCTTTCAAATCAGATTTTGGATTTACTACTCTTTTTCAATTGATTCTTGGTTTTGCTACCTTACTAGACTCGATGATGGAATAATATTGAGTTCTAGTGAATCCAAAGTGATCATTTACATCTAAGGAACTCAGAAATGAACCTTAGTATGTGAAATCAAGAATCAATTGAAGTGAAAGTTGAATTTCTATTTTCTGGTTTAGAAACGTACAATTGGTCAGCTCACGCTGATTTTACTCTAACATGCAATTTTCGAATTCTTAGTTATTTGACCTTTAATTCATGTTTCTCTACTTACTTTCATGTTTACAAATGTGCTCAATTGTTAAAATTTCAGTTCTGCAGTATAATTCTGTTTTTGGTAGTTTAGGTAGTTATTCTAGTTATTTTAGTTTTCTAGTCTAGGTTAGAATTAGGATTTTGATTTCTAGTGTGGTTTTAGTTAAATTCATTATTCCATTAGTCAATTAGGACCAAAATGAACATGTTTGCATCTTCATATACTTAATTCACTCAGTTCTGCATAGTATAATAAGATTTTAAGGTGCTGTCACGTTCTTACTAGCTCTAGGTGCTGTCATTTCCAGTTTAAACTCTGATTTTTCGTTTTAAGTGTTTTTTTTTCTGTTTCTACACATTTCATTTGAATTATGTTAGTGATTTTAGTAGGTTTCATGCATTCATATTGCATATAACTCAGAATCGCATCTTGAACCATGAAGTGCAAATGCTGTCAAAAGCTGTCAAATTCCTAAAAGTGGCTTTCAAGAGTGATTTTGAGCATTTTGAGTTTTCAATTAGATTTGCATTCCAATATTAGATAGTTTTAGGTATCTAGAAGTGTTCCATCATTTATACATGCATAATTCGTTTTAGTTCGCTGTGACATTTCATCAAACACATAGTGCATAATAGGTTTTCTTTGAGGCATTTCAACAAACACTTTTCATTATTGATGTTCTGCACTCTTTTATGCATTTTTAAAGTTCAGAATAAGTTTAGATATGTTTTTTTACACATTTTATGTGTTCATTCATATAGGATTTCCATTCATTAGAACTCACTTTAGGAAGTAAAATTAAAGAAATCATGTTCAGACACCATGCATTCTGGATCTGTTTTAGTCCAGACTTAGGAATAGATTCATGCATCATTTTAGTAGCATTTTAGGACATTTTGTGAAAACCAACACTTCATTGGATCATCATATGCGTGGTCATCTTATAAAGATGCAAGTTAGGCTTAAATTCTTGTTTTTTAAAAGCAGGATAATTTTCTGTATTTTATGAGTTGGTTTACTCTGTCTGCAGAGAAAGGAGATCCTGTAAAATTTGATTCATTGATCTTGATGGGAAAAGAAAACAAAGTTGAAAGCATAAATGTTGAAATCTATATTTCTTTCAGAAGTTGATTAGATAGAAGAAAGAATTGTTGGTTTGATGCGACTTAGGTTCAAACATGAATACATGATGACAATGATGTCATTATGTTATTTTGATTTAGTCAGGAAGAACTCTCTCCCTCCCAAGTCTAACTAGTATTATTTTATTTGCTTTAGTAACTATTTGACTTGTTTGTTTTTTAGTATCAGATTAAGTTGCTTAACGGTGATTCCAAATTGATTTATAATCACTGAGACAGATTACCCAATCAAGTAGGTCTATTATTGATTTATTAATGAGTAAATATCGTAGAGGTTTAATTAGTCAGATTGTACCCACTTTTGTTCGGATATTTTAGTTTGGTCCCCGTTTTTAAAAGATTTTCAATTACATCCCAATTTTTTAAAAAGTATCCCAATTATGTCACTTTTAGAAAATAATTATTAACGCCGCTAACGGCGTACCATGTGTCCGTCTCTGGATTTTTTAATTTTTTTTAAATTTTATTAATTTTTTTTTTGAATTTTTTTTGTCACGTGTTAGGTCTTTGATGTGACACGTCATAATGTCAGTGCCATGTGGCAAGGTACTGACATGTGCCAGTATTGTAAGTGTTATTATCTTGATTTCAATTTAGTTTTCACACATGTTTATTTGTTTCAATTTAGTCTTCACATATGTCCTTTTAATTCAATTTAGTCCCAATTTTTTTTTCAAAATAAAGAAATTTTGTTTCTCTCTTATGATTATAACATTTATATAAGTAATAAGTTTGGTCTCAAATTTAAGAGACAATATTTCATTATTTTGAAAAAAAAAAATGAGTATAACAGTTATATAAATAATAAGTTTGGTCTCAAATTTCAAATTTAAGAAAGAGACGCTATTTTGGAAATGACGTAATAACATATTATATTTTTTTTTATTGTTAATTCATGTTTTGTTATTCATGACTTTTGGAACTAAATTTTAATATAAATATCGATACTTAATTTTGTAAGTCATTTTTAATAACAAATATTAATATTTATATAAATAATAAATTTTGTATTAAGAGAGACTATTTTTCTATTTTAAAAAAAATGGGACTAAATTAAATCTAAAAGAACATCTGGGGACTAAATTGAAACAAATAGACATGGGGACTAAATTG
>Ga0099823_1006699_pt1 | contig 11653 bp, 4 predicted proteins | sample CowpearedBW_FD_76831 | JGI IMG/M metagenome (GOLD analysis project Ga0099823, IMG submission 76831) | Root nodule microbial communities of legume samples collected from California, USA - Cow pea red BW | ecosystem: Host-associated > Plants > Roots > Nodule | place: USA: California | collected... | reverse complement strand
TATATATATATATATATATATATATATATATATATATATATATATATATATATATATATAAAAGATAAATATCTCCTAATTAACATTACTTTTTCTCAAAAATATTCATTTTGCAAGTGTTTTTTAATAAAATATTATATTGCATTAAAATTATAGTTTATATATATCGTTATAATTATAAGTTGGGTATAAAATAAAGACAGAGGGGTTAGTATTGTCACCTACTTTCATATTTCACAAATTAAATTTTGATATTTTCCACTCATTTTCAACGCCTTCATTCTTCAAGTACTTTATGAATAACATGCATATGAACTAGAAATTATTAAAATAATAACATTGAATATATGTAACCTCTATTTGCATAAGATTCAAGTAAAAATTCAAAATTTTCCCTAATGTAATATATGACAGATGAGGATGTCAATCCAAAGAAAGTGTTGAAAAGGGGAGTAAGCTAAATCCAACAAAGATGATTTTGATGATATCCAAAATCATACAAACATCTTATATTAGTCCTGAACTTATCATTTGTATATGTGTTGTATATTTAGGATTACATGTAAGTCAAATTTGAACTGTATAGATTAGTTACTAAACTCTTGAATATGTCAAATGCATAACTTGTTAATGGATTGGATATTTAACTAATGGGTTATCATAAGGCACTGATGCAGTGAAAATTCACCTACGATAATTGATTATGTAAATTTCTTAATATACTAATCTCAGTGGTAGAATTCTGATTTAAAAACAGATTTGAAATCATTTTGAAAATAACGCATCACTAAATTAAGAAGAGATTTTTCTCTAAGAGATTTTTCTGAGATTGAGATTCGTAGAGTTTTTACTTTTTTGGGTGATCATTCAATTGAAAATTCAAGAAGATTGATGATGGATTGAATCTTAGAGGGTCAAGCCTGGCTTTAGGATTGAGTGTCACATTGCACATCTGCACATCCATTAGGTGTATTAGTTCCATGCTCTCTTTTGATTTGTATTTTTGTTCATTGTTGATTCACTGTGTGAGTGAAGGTCTAGGTGCAATTGTGTGGAGGCATTGCATTTAGGGGGAGTTCTTGATTTGTAGATCAAGCTCCTTAGTCTTTAGGGTCTTGAATTATATAGATGATCTTGTAATTCTTGTAACTTTATTGATTTAGTGGAATCCTCCTAAGCGCGGGTTGCCTAGGAGAAGATTGGACATAGATTCATTTTGAATCGAACTAGTATAAAAATTGTTGTGTTCTTTTTGTTTCTTTCATCTTTTATGTCTTCCTAATTGATTAAATCAGTCCATTAACTACAGATTTGGAAAACTAGTGATTGAGGTTTTAAAGATTAAAGATAGTGATCAAGATTTCCTTAAATTCATTGAAAAAACAAAATAACCAATTCACCCCCTCTTGGTTGGGTTATATTATACACATATGATTTAACATCAAGAAGTTCATTGGTGCATAATATTTTTCTGTCCAAGATAAAAATGCTTGTTTGGAGAAAAATTAAAGACTAAAATATGTGAATGATCATTAGAAAATATGATATAAACTTGAAACAAAGAATGAATGCAAAGAAAACAATGAAAATCAATGTGAAATGTCTAAAAGAAAATACATATATATGTGTTTTGATGAAATGCCTAAGAGAAAATGCATATATGTTTAATAAAATGTCTAAATGAGTGAAAACTAAATTTTAAGTAAGTTTAAGGTTAAATTACTCTTTTGACCCCTCTATTTGTCATGAAATTTCAGTTTGATCCTCAAGTTTTTCGTTGTCTCAATTTGGTTCTCATTTTCTAAAAAATGACTCAATTTGGTTCTCACCGTTAATTTGACCAGACGATGTTAAAGTCAACGCCACGTGTCAATTTCTGTTTTTTTTTTAATATTTCTTTATTATTATTTTTTTACACGTGTCACTTCATAGTTGTGCCATGTGTCAAAGTGTGACACGTGGCACAACTATGAAGTGATACGTGTTAAAAAAAAATTCAATTGAAGATATGAGGACACTTTGCATTCGCTTCAATCAAAGATTATTGTGCGTAAAAAAATGTTGTGTTTTGTTATGGTTGAAGAACATTATAAAAGAATTAGAAAAGAGTAAGATGACTCTTTGTTGTTAAGTGACTGGCAAAGTGTTGTTTGTCTTACTAAAATCTCAATTCTTCATTCCATATGCAAGTACATTGAATTGGAGTATCATTTTATCATAAACTTGATAAATGATTGAGACTTATTTTTTGTTGAAGATTCCAGATATAAAGAATTTCACTGATATGTTGACCAAGACGGTCACAACAACTAAATTGAGGCAATGCGTGCACCACACTGGATGATAATGTTAATCAAACTTCAAATAAAAGAATTATTAATATTATTATACGTGATTTAGTCTTTATAACTAAATTGTGACATATAGTTTCCTGTGTAAAGCTTGATATAAGAATTGTGACCTATAGTTTCCTGATATAGACACAAGAAATAAAGGACAATGATACTTTAATCCACTTTTTTTGACTCACTTTTAACCTACCACTTCAATCAGCATTAGATCATCACATCATTAAAAAGAATAAAAAAAGAATAATCTAATAATGATTGAAAAAATAAATTAAAAATGAGTAAAAAAATGAATTAAAATATTATTTTTCAAAAATAAAATACTTCATAGTATAATTGTAGTCAAAATTTGTCGTACACTAAACTAAGTTAAATTATTGTTTTTTTTTCCTTTATTATTTTCTTGTTCCAAACATCAGCGACTTTGTCCCTCGTGCGTCTGAGAAATGCAGAGTGGCAGATCTTACAAAATTTAAAATCGTTCAACAGATTAGACTGGAAATAAACTGAAGTTAACCTCTTCTTGGGACCCACAAATATAAAAATTCTATATCAGAATAAAATAAAATAAAATAAAATAACAAATATTTTAAATTTGAAGACATTAAATAAATTGAAACTTTATTTAATATATTTTTCCATGACCAAACAACAAAATTTATAAAAAAAGAGTATATAAAAATACTCAATTTATTATAAAATACAACAACTGTCCTGCTTCAACATAGTGAGACAAGACAGACCAAAAGGAAGAAGCAAAAAACATGATTGAAAAAATATGACTCTGTTGTGGAAGAGGTTTTAAAGACAGAGCTGGAGTCAGTGTGCAGTTTCAACCTTCTTCTTCTTGTTGGGATTGGGTATGATATAATTCATGAGCATGTTCCAGAATACTTTGATCCAGTGGGAGCTACTCTCACTCTCCCTCTCTTCCATCTTACGCTTCCTAGATGCAACAGCAGAACTGTTTTCATGAGCAATCCCCTGAAGATGAAGCTGATATATAATTAAATTAGTTTGATTAAGTGATTCATAATTACAAGTAAGTAACTGAAAATGAATGAAAGTGAAGAATGCATGCATGTAGAACCTTATCGTAATTGGGATAAGAAGGAGATGATTCTTCATCAGAGTCTGGAGGAGGGGGATAATTGAGATCAGGAAGAGGCCTTCTTCCATACTTTACCATCTTCTTCGAACAAGAACAAGAACATGAACATGAACAACATCTTGTTTTATGGCTCCCAGACATATCCCTACCCAAAACTAGGCACACAATGTCTTAAGGGGTGATTGCATATTTATAGGAAAGCAAAAGTTGTTTCGATTTTCCTTTGAAATGGCAGAAGCAAGTTATTTCAAAACCAGTCTCTTCTAAACGACAAAATAAAATGGTTCAAACATAAATTTGTCTCTCAATTTTCATCGGTCCCTTTTTTAGTTAACTTTATCTTACGTTTCATATTTTTAATTTTTGATATAATTCAAATATTATTATAAAATATGTTTAAAATAATAAATAAATTTAATAAAATTTAATAAAAATTAAATTCATATATTTTTAAAGTAAAAAATTAAATTAGTATAAAATTTTAAAAATGAATTAATTACAAAATTAATAAATAACACCTTTGTAAATAAAGTGTTCTGTATATGCAAATATTTTGACAAATATCATAAAGTATTTTTTGTGAACCACTATTTCCACACCGTTTGCACAATTGAGAAAGTATTTTTTGTGAACAACTATTTCCACACCATTTGCACAATTGAGAAAGTATTTTTTGTGAACAACTTTTCCACACCGTTTGCACAATTAGACTGAAACCGATGCTTGTCAACAATCTTACATCAAATTTGGCACTATATCCTCCATCTGCATAGCGAAAACCTAGCAAGAATCCTAAGATAAAAAATATGTTGAGGTTTTTGATTTAGTTTATAATTTGAACAAAAATAATCGTAAAAAGTAATATAAATTACAAATTTGTACAAAATGTAAAAAACATAAACAAATATTATTAGAATTACATTGATATTATTAATTACATTTTAACATTATTTTTTCATAATAATAAACATAGAGAGAAAATTATTTTACGTGATAAAAGAACATGAATATATATTAAAGGTTTACCGTAAAGAACTCCGGTAATGCATAACCATAGGTAAATATTCTTAATGGCATGTGTATGTTGAAGTAAATATTGTTAAAATAATAACTTTGATATAATAAATTACGATAAGAGTAATAATAACTTAAAGTATTAAAACAGAAATAATTGTATATCTATATATATATAAATAGTAATTTTATAAATTTAAATATAGAATTTTAAAATAATTTTGTAAAAAGTTAAACTAAATATTTTAAAACAAAATATAAGTAAAGTTTAATGTAAAATAAAAATTTAAATAAACTAAATATTATTAAAATGTTTAATGAAAATATCATTATAAAATTAATATAAAAGTTAAATTTGATCTCAATTTGAAAATGATGAAATTTAAAATTAAAAAAAAGACTGAAATATAATCAAAATAACAAATATATAGAACAAATTGAGATTCAGACAATGACTTGACACGTGTATCACCTTATTAACTTGACACATGTCACCTTACTGACTTGACATGTGATACAATATTAACATGACATGTGACATGAATAATTTAAAAAAAAATTAAGAAATTTAAAAAAATTTAAAAAAAAATTAAAAATTTCTTTGACATTTGAAAATTATACAATATTTGACCAAAAGTTTCTCATTTCTCATTGTTATATTATATGCCAAACCCGTCTTATTCCAACCAAATCATGTAAAGAAGTTAATAGTGTTGGAAATATTTTATTATAATTTAAAAAATAAATAATTAAAATAAAAAATCTTATTGTTACTCATGTTTTTATAGACCTTTAATTTATGGGTTAATCTGTTTTATGGCTAACGGCTATATTCTTATTACTATTTACTCCTTTGTCTCCTTTTGCTACCTATAAATACCACCTAGATGCATGGGGAAGAAAACAACAACAACAACAAACACTAGAGTTTTTCTTAAAAGTGTTTTTCTTTTCTTCTCTATATTATCTTTAAGACAGTGATGTTCATAAGGTTCGGAGATCCTTCGCTGCACTCGATCGATCTGACGTATGATTGTGTATTGATATATTTGTTTAGTCTTGTGCAGTAGGGGTGTTTTCTCTCTAAAGATAACGCTATGCGTATTCTACTCCTTACCTTTTATCTTTTATTTATTATTGTTATTATAATTGTTGATCTCTGATTAATATTCATTGTTTTATATATTGTCTTAGTATTATTATTCATTTAATAATTATTATTTTATTATTTCATGTTTATATTATTATTAGTATTATTTGAGTAATCATCTTCTAATAAATAGTTGTTAATAGATATATTATAAAATATAAAATTAAGAAAGTATTTTCAAACTGCAGAACATAAAATACCATTACATTATTTGAAATAGTATTCAGATTTTATAATTCAAAAACATTTATAAATTGTCCAGTCCAAAAAAAAAAAGTATGTTGTTACATATAATAATTTAATAGATTTTTATATTGTATAATTTACAATATAATTACAAATTCATAAATCTAATTTAAAGTGTACAATATTAAAAAAAAATTCAATTGTATAATTTAAAATATATGTTTAAATTTTAATTTTTTTAAATATAATACAACTTTCCAAATTATATAATTCGTCGGGTGTTTCTACAGGTTCAGATTAAGACCTTCTTATGAGAGTGTTGAAAAAATTGTCCATATTCCACCACTATTGTTGCCGTCCTTCTGGATCTTCTGTTGCTTGTCTTAATTATTGGAAGTTATCTTTAGATAACATGTGTATGTTGAAGTAAAAATTATTAAAATAATAACATTTAATATAATAAATTATGATAATATTGATGTGAAATATTTATTTGTCACTTTTTATTTTTTATATTTTTTTCCTTAACTCATTTTATTTATTTATTTATTAGTATTGTAAGTGAAAAAATTAAAAAAATTAAATATATTGTTGAAAAGAATTAATTATATATTATCACTCTTAGAAAAGACTAAGGTGTATTTACTTGATAAGATGGATTTGGAGGAGAATGTGAAGATAGATTTGTGAAAATTTGAGTGAATGAATATGTGTGTTTTTTAAGTAAATTTAGAGGGTAAAGTGAATAGATTTGGAAATGAATTTTGTGAGAGTTAACAAGTGATTTGAGTGATGTAATAGATAAAATAAAAATTTATAATGAATAAAGTTTGAAGATTACTAAAATACCATTGATGATAAAAATATATGAAATAATTTTTAGGTTAGTTAAAAATATTAAATTTAAAAACTAATATTTAATAAATTTTAATAAAAATAAATTATATTAAATTATTATTTTTATAATAATAATTATTATTTGAAATTATTATTATTAATTATTATTTATTGTTATATTTAATGACATTATTATTTATTATATTATTTAACATTATTATTATTATTATTATTATATATAGAGAGAGGAACTAGTTTACGTGAATTTGGTTTGGTATGTAAATTTGTCACGATGTGGTGTGGTACATGAATTTGGACTAGAGATATTAAAGTAAAAGTTCTATTTAGTCTGATAAATATCTTCATTTTAGTGAGATGTAAATCTCGTAAATTCACTTTCTCACTTCTTTACAAATCGTTAAAAATGCATATCTACCATAATTGCAAATCCGCTCATCTAATTTCATCTGCGCAATAAAACCACAGTAACGAATAGACCCTAATGTTGTGTTCGCTTTCAAGAGAGTATATTTGCGAGGAAAGACATGAGAGTTCATGTGATGTTTCGTTTAAGAGTAGTTGTGCAGATGGCATAGCGAGGATGCCAAGAATCCCTGGAATTTGTAATCCCGAGCATAATGTGAAGATTTGGTAGGATCGACTTGCGATATTACATGTTTACCCATTTACCACCTCTCTGCTGCAACCATGAGAAGTCTTGCTGCAAACACAGATCTGATCCCATGTGTGAGGATTCGATCCCATTTGTGCTGGATCGGATACGTTGCTCTTGGATTCAATCCCATTTGTGTTGGATCGGATCCGCTGCTCTTGGATTCGTTCCTTTCGCTAGATTGAATACGAGTATGGTGGATCGGATACGTTGTGTGGTGGATCGGATACTAATTAAACTAATGGCTAAATGGTAATTTCATTATTATTTCAACATATTTTTTAATCTATCACATCAATCAAATCTTTCTCAAACTTTCACAAAAATTACTTTTAAATTTACTCACTATCACTTCTAAATTCCTTAGAAAAAATAACACAAATTTTACTCTTAAATCAACTCAAACTCATGAACTCACTCCCTCTCAATTACTCTTCTCCAAGTAAACACACCATAAGAGAGAGAATGGTTTACACTCCAGGAAAAAAAAAAAAGTAGGATCCAACGGTCTTACCGCACAAGGTGGGTACATTAATATACATTCCCACCACATATGTGACTGAAATAATCAACTTTCTCAAGAATCAGGGTGGATTTTCCATCGCAGTGCTTTTAATAATAAAATACTAAATTAAGATTTGAAAAAAATATTTAAGAAAAAAAATGATAGAATAATTGTATAGAAGAGTGAGATTCTAGTAAACAAATTGATTTAGTTCTGAAAATTTTAGACTTAATACATACGCCATGAATTAATCACTATCCTCTCAACTATATAGACGTTTTCAAGTTCATCCAATTTATATGAACTTTACATTGTAGTACAATATGTATAAAAAAAATATAAAAATTAATATAATATGACGAGATTCAGAAAATAAAATAAAACTTAATAACATAATCATATATTAAAAAGGAATTTATATACTATTTATATTTTAATATCACATAAATATCAAATTCATATTTAAATTTCAAAGATAATATATATATATTAAAATTAATTTCTGTAGAAGTTTGTTAGAGAGTTTAGTTGATAATAAAACATAAGAATATATACTTAGGCTTCTTGCAAGTGATGTTGACACACAAAAACATACTTTAAATGAAATCAAATGCTAAAAATAAACCTTGTCTTCCTGCTAAAAAATAGTGCGTGATTTATAGATTTTTGAAATTGAACTGATCTGTAACTTTGTATCGGAGTAACCAACTTTATCAATATAATATCTCTTCTTGTTAACTTTGATAAAGTGAAACTTTGATAATCAAATTATGTTGATATACTTTAATAATCAAATAATGTTGATATTCTTCTTAATATTCGAGATCTCCACTTGAATAATGATATTGAAAAATATTATGTAATCTTCACAAATTTTCCCTTTATTTAATAATTTTGGAAATGTTCTTTAAATTTTCAGGAATTTTCTTCTGCAAAATATAAACCAAATATTTATTTTTTCTAATTTTATTAAATAAAATTTAAAATATCTAAAATGATAATTATAAAATAACAATAAAAAATAAAAAAATAAAAAAAATAAAAACATGTTAATGATTTAGTATTTTGTGACAATATCTTGTACTCAATTCACTCCATATATTTGAGATTTTGACTCACTTAAGTACAATTTTTTTTAAACAAGGAATATTATTGCGCTCTAAAATAAGATGAAATTAGTAATTAAGGTTAATTACAATTTATATATATATTTTAAAATGATTGTTTGAAATTTATTCATCAAATCATTTTATCCAATATATTAAAATTAATTTTAATTTTCAATTTAAATTTTTAAAAATACTTATTTTAATTTTTTAAATATTAAAAATGTAAATATAAAATAATACTTGTAATTTCTAAATTTTAATATCTGAAGATAACTTTGTCAAATAGGAAATCCTAAAACACCACTTGGTAGTAACTTATGCTGGTACAATTGTTAAGGACAAGCATGTTGAATATGCACAGAAGGGAAATCACAACATGTTTTGCTGAAAATTTTCATAATAAACTAGTTGTTCAGAGCAGTGAAATCTGGTTCAGAAGGCTTCTGAGGCATCAGGGGTAGCAATTTCTGTGGCTGTGGCTTATAGAAGGAAAATTAGATCCAGTGATCCTAATCCACTCATTCTTTAGCAGGAAAAGAATACATCTAATTCATGAGCTCCTAGTGCATTATTAACAAGAGAGTAATTGACAGATAAAATAATAACACGGTTTACTAATATTCTAACATACCCTAAATACACTTATGAACCCAAAGAAGCATTTTATAATATTCCTCTCTCTCGTTATAAAAAAAAAAAAAAGTTAAATATGTTTTTGTTCATCAACTCTAAGTGAAAATTGAAATTAGCCCCTCATCGAAAATTTGGCCTAATTTAGTTTCCAAACTTTACAACTGCGTGAATTTAGTCTTTTTAAGCAAATTTTGTTAAATTTATTTAATGTTTTAAACGTATTTCATGATAACATTTGAGATGTTTACACCGTTTGACACATTTTTACTTCATGATTAGCTAAGAAAGAATCATGAAACATATTTGAAACGTCAAATAAACTTAACAAAAACTGATTAAAACGACTAAATTCACGCAATTTTAAAATTGAATGACTAAATTGGACCAAAAATTTAAAGATGGACTAATTCTAATTTTCACCGAAAATTGAGGGACCAAACACATATTTAAAAAAAAAACTTTCAATCTCATGTAAAAAAGAAGAATCCAAACTTTTTCTTTTTATATTTGATAAATATTAATTATTAATTTTTATTAACAAAAGAATCCACTATCTTTTTCACTCTTTTTTAAATTCATAAAAGTCAATTTTATTTTTTTAAATTGTTAACGAAAATAATCGAACTCACGACCTTTTCCATGTAAACTAAATAAAAAAGTAAGAAAAGAAGTTAGAGAAGGAGGAGCATGTCCCCCGCCGCCATTGTTAGTGAAAGGATGGGCCTCCGTGATTAGCGGAACCATAACGGTATGGTGGAGGAGTAGCGACAGATGTTTAGAGCTTTATAATTGTTGAACCAATTGAACTTAATCAGCAATCCAATTTTCCTTGGTTCCATTATATAGCACCAGATACTTTAGTCAAACAAAAATTCAGTAATTAGTTGAAAATCAAAATTTGGTAAATTTATTTATTAAGTTAGTTTTCACTAATACAAAGTTATACATTTATAAAGTTTTAATATATTAAAACTTATTTAACTCAAATACAAATTTTAAAAATTTGGTTCTAAAAGTTAACTCTGATGTTTGACTCATTTTAATCATTTTATTCCATATTATACATGTGAGTAAATCTACTATTTTTTATTCTTTATGATAATATTTTTTTTAATTTATAAAAGTGCATACAATAAAAATAATTATGTTTTTTTTATCAATGGTGTAAATAAATTATTATTATTTTAAATATGATTTTTTTTAATCGATTGCAACTTATTAAATAAAAGAAAATGAAAAAGTGGATATCATTTATAGACATTAAAAGAGTTGACTTTTTTATTTAATATATTTTTTTTTACAACATACAAACAAAACTAACAGAAAGAAGTATATAGAAATACTGGGTTTATTATAACACAACCTATGAACATGATCACCAACATGATCACCATGAGTGAGAACACTAACAGAAAAACAGCACACAAAAAACAAGCGAAACCGACACTGAGATATGTATAACCATCCTTGTTGGGGAAGAGTTTTAGGGACAAACTTGAAGGTATTGTGCTTTGAAGGAGTGAGTCACTCTCTCTCTATTCCATCTTATATCCTGTTCTTTAGAGGAGATGTACTGTTCAAGAGAATTGGAGAGAAAGATATGAAGAGTGATCACCTTGTTCTTTTTGGGATGATGCAAAGGAATGACAGAGATGAATTAGAGGATAACTAAAAAATTCCATCCCTCTACTATGGAAGAGATTAGAAGGTGATGGATACAAAATTACCATTTTATCCTCGTCATATTTATTTTTTACCTCTCTTATCCTCGTAATTTTTGACACGTATTCACACAGTGCTGTCTTCTTTCTTATTTCTTCACATAAATTTATCTTTTAATTTTAGTTTTAATTTATTAATAAAAATAAATAAAATTTTATTATTAACAAACATATAAAAATCGAAAAGTTAAAAATATATAAACAATATATAATTCTATAAAATTTGAAAAAAATAAAAAAATAATTAAAAAATGTTACCTATATTATTAACAAACATAATCAAATTAAAAAAATATGTTCATATCAAATAAACAAAAAAAATTATATTTCAAAGACTTAAAAACAAAAAATATATATAACATAAAT
>Ga0099823_1006697_pt1 | contig 11654 bp, 5 predicted proteins | sample CowpearedBW_FD_76831 | JGI IMG/M metagenome (GOLD analysis project Ga0099823, IMG submission 76831) | Root nodule microbial communities of legume samples collected from California, USA - Cow pea red BW | ecosystem: Host-associated > Plants > Roots > Nodule | place: USA: California | collected... | reverse complement strand
TGAATGACAATTAAGAATTTATGCATCAAAAGTATTAGATATGAAAGTAGATTTGAAAAACTTAAAACTTAAAATATAAGAAATGTGAATGTAGGAAAATAAATTGTCAAAGATAAAATAGAATTGGTAAAGGAAACCAACATGAGTATCGATCCAAATTGTTGCAGTCATCATCACTTGATTTATTATTATATTCGGAGCATTCTGAAAGTGTTTGTTTTCTAAAATAATTTATCACACTCTTTTTCAAACACAAATAACCTATTTATATTTTCCCACCCTTTTGACAGTTTCAGCTAAAATAAAATAAAAAGTGAAATAATAATTGGATTACCTATCTTTGTCCCCTAGGTTACACAGTCTTAATAAACAACCCAAATGACAGAGTACTCATCTAAGACAAGGGGTCTCACGTCCTTACCTCCTATGACTCGTCCCAAACAAGAGACCATCCTTCCTCGTCCTGGTCTCGAACAACGAACTCCTAGTCCTCGTCCTACCCAAGATACCAGCTCCCAAGAAGGTTACTAAAAAACACCCATTCAAAGGAATCATCCAGTACACAGCCTAGCCAGGTACATGTCGGTTCAGTAGGACGACATGTACTTGGACCAACTAGTTAAATCGAGTTAGTCTAATCATGTCAAAAGAAAATAACCCAGATTACATAACTAATCACAATTAGCGAGTAATTATGACCATTGGATCAAAGCCTAACTAGGTAAGACTTATGAACCTTATTGTAAAAGACACACTTTACGAAACATATGTTTACATTACTATTCTGACATCAGAGCCAAATATCTCAGACTGACTTAAGCATCAAAATGTCTTCTGCAGACATCCTCCTCCTCTTGTATTCGAGAGTTGAGGACGAGATACCCTTGAAGTGAAGACTTTGAAGACCAGAGGACCACAAAGAAAACTTTGCAGATCTACATTGTCCCTGTAAAAACAATAATTAAAATAACCGTTTAAAAGATGCTCACATTGCATCAACGGTGCCTACCACACAACTAAAAAAACACACATTCCCTGTCAATTTTCTTTTGCAAACTTTTTCTTAGGTAATACTTACAAATTTTGTTAGGAATAATAATTTATAAGAAACTGGTAAAAAACATTTTTTATTGTTAGCAATTTGGAGACAACATAAATTCATTTAAAATCCTATAAAATACAAACTAAAAACATAGCAATGAAATAAGATCGCAGAGAAGAAAGAGTTTAAAAGCTTATCCTCGTTAAAGGGGTTTCTATGGAGTTAGGGAAGTGAGAGCCAAAAAAAATATTGGGTAAAATGATAAATAATGTGCAAATTTTCGATGAATCACTTTTAACTAACTAAAAAGGGAGATTAGCTATTGAAGTTTTTAATAAAATATAGTTAATAAAGTATTTAATTCAATTCAAATCTTTTGTTTGGAAAATCCAGTTTAAGCTGTAAACCGCTTAGCAATGAACGTGTTTAACAAAATATACTTAATACTCCTTAACCAGACCATTAGCATGGTGGTATTAAACGAATTCTAACATGTATGAAGTAAGAATTAATTGTTATTACTCGATTAAAGCATCATTGTTTTGCTTTAAACGACATTATAATCTCTAATTAGTGTTTTCCCACTTCAACTTACACAGTTTACTCTAAAAAAATCATTTTAAATGAACCTTATTCAACTTAAACGAATTTCATTTTTTTGATGAATCTTCTCATCACAATTAATAACAACATTTAATGTTACTTTCTTAAATGTATTTAATAAAACAAAATTGATATTATAACATGTTTGGCGTCACAATCTAGAATAGAATCATATTTTTTCGTCATAAAACTTTTATTTATTGTGATGACATCACATTTCATAAAAAATTACTCCATATTTTTATGATAAATTTTAAAGTATTTGTGTGTTGAGTAAACTTTATAAAAAAATTTATTGTTTGTAAGTGTGTTATAATTTTAATAAAGAAAATATTAAATACCTTTTATAATTTGAAGACACCGAAGAAGGTAGTAATTTTTCTAATACATGGCCATGAACGCTAATTAACGAAAGATGATCGAAAAATCAATTTTAGAAATTCTTTGTTAAATTAAAAATCCAAAGATTCATTCAGCCCAAACTTTTTAAAATTATAATGAACAAGTAATATAACTATATGTTTTTAATCAATGCTCGTTTAAAAAAAAAAGAGATAAAAGCTACAAGTATAGTTGTAATTGCATTTGAGAGATCTTTTATAACGTGCTTCTACTTTCTATGCACACATACTATGTAAAAATAGTGCATATACTTATTAAATACTTTAAACTTTCTTTGAATTTTTTTCATTTTGTCTAATTTTTAATCATATATTATACTGCGGAAGCAAAAGTAAGTTCCACAAAAAATAATTTACTCAAACTATTATCAACAACAGAAAATATCTCTTACAAAATACTATAATTAATAAAAAAAAATACGTTTTTATTATATAAAAATATTTGGTCTTAGAAATAAGCAAGCAATTAAAAGAAAGGCATAGAAGAATTTAAAAGTATTAATAATAAATATGGTTTTGAATAAGTGCTACTGGTGCAGTGGGTTTGGACTCAAAAAATGACAAATGAAAGTGTTGTAGAAATATCCAATAAAAACTGGTCCAACAATGAACCCTATATGGTGCAAAACTTTTGATTGATTTGGATTTTCTAAGTGAGACCCTTCAGTTTCTGGTCCCAAATCTAGCCATCAGAAACCTACTTGGAACATCATTCACTGTCTAGACTCTTCTGAATTTGAGCACCTTCCCAATAATTTAATAGAAATTTTGAGATATATTAGTTAAAATTTTTAATTACTTCAAATTAAATAGTTTAATTTTTTTTGGAAAAAAAAATAATTTGAAATTTTATGCTTTCTTCACTTTCACTCTATTTGTAGAAATACCTCCTTCTTTTAGCTCTTGTCTTCTTTTCAGACTTTTTTGTGTCTTTTCTTCCATTCAACTTCACTCTCTCTGTAGTAATTTGATGAAAATTATTTTTTATTGTACATTTATACACAATGGAAACTAGATTCTATTTATTTTTCAGAAAAACTTGAAAACAGTTTCCATTTTCTTATAAATTTTTTAAGATTTTATTATACATTCTGAGCACAAGATATTTGGGATAGAGCAATTTCTATTTAGCCCTTCATCGATATCATATTGATGTTAAAGTAGACAAATTTTATTTCTAATTAGAAAATATGAATTTGATATTATTACAGTAATGACATTGTATTTCATAATAAATTGCAATTGCTAGTTTTCATTGTTCAGTGTAAATTGTCATATTATCTAAACATAACCAAAACTAATTTTCATTAACTTTATTATTGCAATATTTGCCAGAACCCAGGCTTCCTTATGCAATCATACACAATAGGGGTGGACAATGGATTGGATTTGTAATGATCCAATCCACATCCATTTTGGATTAGACTTTTGATCCAAATTTATTTTTTTAGCAAAAGTAGTTTGAATATTTTTAAAATCTAGATCCAAATATTTGGATCAAGATTTTTGGATCAAGATTTAAATCCAATCCAAATATTTGGATCAAGTTCAAAATCTAGAATCCATTTTTTTATAAAAAAATTTAAATTAATTTTTTTAAAACTTGTGTCATTAAGGCCAACATGACCCAAAAGGCCAAAATCCCTACAAAAGCCCGGTGGGTCAGGGCCAACCCATGGGCTTTCATCTTCAACATGAAAAATATATTATTTTTTAAAATAGATCCGGATAAGCACGGCGACCCGAATAGGTCAGACAACCTGGACGGGCCTTACGAACCAGACGTGTCCGACGACCTGGACGGGTCTGACGACCCGGACGGGCCCGACGACCCGAACGGGCATGACGACCTGAATGGGCGTGACTACCAAGATGGGATCAACCACCCGGACGACCCAGACGAGCCCGATGACCTGGATGACCCAGACGGGCCCGACGACCCAGACGGGCCCGACGACCTGGATGGGCCCGACGATCCGGATGGGCCTGACGACCTACACATGCCTTACGACTCGAGCCCAACTAATTGAACGAGACGTCGGGTCTGTTCGGGTCGTAGGGCCCGTTCGGTACGTCGGGCTCGTCCGGGTCGTAAGGCCCATGTGGGTCGTCGGGCCTGTTCGTGTCGTCGTGCCATCCGGGTCGTAAGGCCCGTGTAGGTCGTCAGGCCTGTCTGAGTCGTCGAGCCCATTCGGGTCGTTCGGCTCGTCCGGGTCATCGGGCTCGTCTGAGTCGTCGGGCCCATTCGGGTCGTTCGGCTCATTCGGGTCGTCGGGCCCGTCTGGGTCATCTGAGTCGTCAGGTCCATCTGGATCGTCTGGCCCATCCGGGTCATCTGGCCGATTCGTGTTGTCGTGTCCATTTGGGTCGTAAGGCCCATGTAGGTCGTCAGGCCCGTCCGAGTCACCAGGCCCATCTGGGGCGTCGGGCTCGTCCGAGCCGTCGAGCCCATGTAGGTTGTTAGGCCTGTCCAAGTCGCCAGGCCCGTCTAGGGCGTCGGGCTCGTCCGAGTCGTCGGGCTCGTTCGGGTCATCGGGCCCGTCTAGGTCGTCAGGTCCGTCCAGATCGTCGGGCCCATCCGAGTCGTCAGGCCTGTCTGGGTCATAGAGCCTGTTGGGTCCGTTCAAGTCATCGGGCCCACCTGGCTCATCGGGTCATTGGGCCCGCCTGGCCCGTTCGTGTCATCGGGCTCACTCGAATTTTCTGGATCGTTGGGCCTGATCGACTCGTTCGGTTTGTCGGGCCCGCCTAGCCCGTTCGTATCTTTAGGTTCACTCAACCTCTTATGGTCGGTGGGCCTGCCCGGTCTGTATAGGTCGTCGAGCAAGGCTCGTCTGAATTTAGCCTAGTCCATCTCAATCTTTAGTCTAACCCAATTAAAAATTTAAATTGAAAATTTGGATTAAATTTTTTGGATTATCCATATTTAAAAAGCTTGATTTATAAAATGGATATCCAATCTATAAAATGTAAATTATATTGAAATCCAAATCCATTAAATGGATTGGATTTTTAATAAAATGAATTATAAATGGATTGGATTGGAGCAAAAATGAATTGGATCAAGAAAATTAGATATTTTGCCCACCCACACAATGAAAATATATGTGGTGCAAAGAGGAAAAGAAGTGGTGTGAATAGAAGGGTCTTATTTATTTTACATAAATGACAATTCTATTATAATTTACAAGTCATCAATAGAAAAAAAAAATGTCATCGTTGTATCATACATAATTTAATGATGACAATTACCACAGCTATCAAGATTAATCATCGTAATTAACAATAATGTGAATAATTCTGAATAAACCGATTACCATTAATCATGCTAATTATTACAATAATTAACCATTTAATGAACATAGGAAAATAATAAACACTGGAGCAAAATGCAAAAAAAATAAAAAAACTTGATACGTGCACACCAAGAATGAAGGTGAGCTATGAAAATAGAATATATGGTCTTTCTTTTTCATTGTGATTCTTTGTTTCATGAGATTCAATAAATAGTTCTCTTCGGACACAAAGCTGCAATTCGAATCAATGGCGAAGCTGGAAGAAATGGATAATTCCGTGGCCAAAATCAAGAAGAATAGGAATCATGGGTCCACCAGATTCTTCGTCTTTGTTGATTACATTTTCCTCCTCATTTTCCTGGGTTTCCTATGCTTCATCATCTTCAAAATTGTGAACATTTGATTCCTCCAAAACCACACAAAACCAGCATTTTTTTTTTAATTTTATTTTGAATGAACCAGGTACCCACCCTACTTCATTTTTATTTGGTGTATGCCATAGAAATTGCATTTCTCCTTTCACTATATAGATGCTACGGTGTTAATCCATTTATAAGATTTTCTTCGTCCTTCAATAATGATAACCTCTACACAGTTTGCTTCTTGTTGTATTGTGTATTTACAATGTTGTGTTAGAGGGAGGCTATCTTTTTTCATGACTTCTTTTTCTTTTCTTATATTACTTGCAACATAAATAGAACATGATGGAATGAAGATTTTGAACAGTTATAATGCAATTTTGCTGGTATTGATTAATGAAGTGGATAATTTTCTTCATTGGGGATCAATGAATGCTATTTTGGTAATCTTAGTGATCATATTGAAGGAACAATCATCCAAATTCATTATTTTTTAGGCTTCTGAATTTTTCTAGATTCTGAAATTGCTTACTACAGTTACATTCCAGGACTTTGTGTGGTGCTATACAATTAATTCTTTACTTTCCTAAGTATGTTTCTTTTAATTTTTCATCTACTTCGTTTCCTTTTATTCTGACATTTACAAGGACATGTCGTGTGGCAGGTCTAATTCCAAACCTGGAGGGTTGTGGCATGTGCAGTTTTGACCTGATCCTAGCATGTCATACTTGGATAAGGAGATTCTACAACCCTTAATACCTTAGTATACTCATATTTTCAGGTGATTGGCATAAAATATGATCAAAATAGTTACCCAGTTGCAGCTTTTGTAACAATTACCTAAGTTGATGTAGATTCTTTCATGTTATTTATTAACATGAATTGTCACGTTACCAGTGAGAAATATACAAAAGTAATTATATATGGTAGGACCTTTTGTTTTTCAGAGTCTCACATTTACTTTATATATGTTTATCTCTTGTAACACTATCATAACAATAGAAAATGGTAACTGTACAGTTTTAGGGTGTATCATGTATGAATGGAGGAAAGACAGGAACAGAGGGAAAATAATATAAATGAGATGAAAAATAAATAGATTATAGAATCCAAAATCCTATATGATTGAATTTCATATCTGAAATGGGATGCAGTTGGGACCATGATTTGTCAGGGTTAAATAAGTTCATTAAATTTGAATTGTAAAAGAAAACAGAAGAGTGTAGACTTTTAGTAGTTGAAAATTTTCTTTTGATGAGAATCCAAATCCCATGTAGTACTTGTTAAGGTCACTTTAGTGGTGCTCTTTTGAATATATCATCCTTTATGAGCTGGAATTTCTGCTCTGAAATTCCAATGTCTGCATAACTCAATATTTATTTAATGTTCCATCTGATCCGTTCTTACATCTGATACGGTCTACCGGTATCTTCTCTTACCTTTTCTGTGATAAAGAAAGATGACAGCTAAAATTCATAGCAAAATTGTGTAGGGTTTCTTGCAGATATGTAAACTGATGGTGACCTCAGAGTATGATTTTTTTTAAGGTACACATTGGAATGAGGGATCCTTTTGAAATGCTGATATTTTTGGTCTCTTGTTTAAAGGACAACTACTCTATGGTGCAACCTATGACAGTACGGAAAAAGAGAAACTATTACATAGTGTTGATGATAAATATCTGTGTGAAACTTGGTCAATAAAAATTAACAAAACTCAATTATTTGTTATATAGAGATTCACTATGAGAGGATTCAGAGTCATGTGATAATTTCTCTCAGATAGGATTGTAGAACAAATCTCTCAGATAGGATTGTAGAACAAATGTGTAGGGAGTTTGGTTTAGCATATTTTACATACTAAATAGTTCAGAATCAAAATCTTTTCAGAAATGAAAGATGATTATCTTTCCCTGAAAAAAAAAAACAGATTTCAGAATGCAGAGTAGTAGGTGTAATTGTGTGTTTCCTGCTTCTACTTTTTTGTTGTTGGCATGAGAGAAGCATAACTATTTTTGCATGTGATATAAAGTGTGGTAGGTGGGTTTATTCGCTAGCTGATAGCACACCTACTACGTATTTATGTACCGAAATTCTGTCTTTCTTATGATGTGAGATGTTGAGGAAAATAAATGAGTTTGCTGCCATAGCAAAGGTTTCATTCAATAATTTGTTCTCCGTACAGTGTGTGAATCAAGACCAATTGGTTGGTTTGAAGCGTGATTTGGAATATCTTGTCCTTATGTAATTTATATCACTTTGTGGTGTTGTCCATGTCAACATTTGTTCAGTGTGATTTGTTGCTTAGATGTAAAGTCTGCATTGATTTACCATGTGCTGATGGCCCCCCTAAACTATACAAATATAGATTTTAAACCCTATGTTCGTGCTTTTTCTAGTGATAATTATTGGACACCCTTGCTCTGTAATACATCTAATGAAAAAGGAAAAAGATTGGTGGACATTGCACACATAAAAGGTGATATAATGGGAAATTATAGGTACTGATAAAGTGTATCTGTAAGTCAACAAAAAAACTGTGCATGAAAAGAGAATATCAGAAGGTAAGAGACATGAATGGAGAGGGATATAAAATTGTGGGGTATGAATATGAACATGAAGAGGAGGGTGTCAAAAATTTGGAAGCGTAAAGGTAAAATTATACTTTTTTGAACTCATTCATCAGCAACTACTTTGAATTGAAGAACAAAACTTAAGTCACACTTAATTTAGCTTAAAACAATACAATTAAGGACAAAACAGAAAGACTTGGAAGTCCACGGTGATCACCATATACACACACACACACCAATGTGCATATGGACACACTTATTTATCGATTGCTATGGCTAGAATATAGAAAAAAAAAAACACAATCTTAAACATTACGAACTACCTCTAGCATGCATGCATGAATGCATTACAAACATGCACGAGTTAACTCATGGATGAACTGGTGCTGGAACACTGCCACCACTGCCAGGAATGGGAACCTCATAACCAGGGTTTGGGACAAAAGTGTCATCACCACCTGGAACATAACTGCGACCAGTTGATCCTGATCCTGTTCCTGTTCCTGAGCCAATTCCTGAGCCAGTTCCTGCTCCTGCTCCTGTTCCTGTTCCTGTTCCTGATCCAGTTCCTGCTCCTACTCCTCCATTGGCATGAGTAAATGGATTGTGAGGTGTAACGTGAAATTTGGGTGGAAATCCTACAGGTCCAATACCTGGAATATAAACCCTGTCATGAGACTTGAACAAGAACTGAGGCTCTTTCTTGTCTTGTGAGTTGGTTTGCTGGGAAATGCTGCGTCCAGCAACTGCTATGGCAATGAGGATATGGGAAATGAGCACAAGGGCAAGGAATGAGGAAGCTTTGGAAGCCATTTTCAGAGATAATTAAGCAAAGTGTTGAAGCAAGGAATGGTTTGTTTATGACTTGTGTTGAAGACATGAGGGAGTGATATGCATTATTTATATGATTCTGTGTTGTTACAGTGTGGAGTGAACTTTGGCGGTGAGTTAAGTGTAGTTCTTGAAGAAGGATTAATGTGATTTTGATGCATGCATGGAGATGGGGACACTTGGTAGCTGAACATTTCTTAGGATTTGGCTTTATTACTTTCTATTTGTGGAAAAAGGTTACCAATGTGAGAGCGGCTACTAAAGAGAGCCTTCATGAGGCTGATTTATGCACCGTAATATGTAGAAAAGTTGGAATTAATTTTCCCTATGTTCTTTACTAATGATTTTTTCACAAATGAGTATGTAATACAATTTTTAAACTGTGTTATTATTAGATTATTATAAGATGGATGCAAATTGGTTGTCTTCTCTATTTTACTTAGGAGATCCTTCACCAATAGGTTGAGAGTACAAGTGTGATTAATTCTTCATCAATTCTCATGAACAAAAAATAAAGATATAGAACTCTATTTTGTATAATTATATTAAACACTTATTTTTTTTCTTTTTATCTTTACATCATATCTCATATAAATTTATCACTTTTATTCTCTCTTTAGGAAATATGAAACGTTTTTTTGAACTAGACAAAGTGCGAAAAGGAAATTTTTATTGAACATCCACCTCATTTTGGAATGGAGGTGATATATAAGAGAAAAGATAAGATAAAAAAGAAAATTATATATGCATTAAATAGAATTGTACCGCTATATATGTTGATAACAAACATCTTGAACTACTTAGTACATCTCGAAAATAACTTCTTAAAGTTCTAACAAAAATTACATTTTGATGAATACTTAGTTATTAATAAGATTATTAATTATCTATTAAAAGGTTAAAGACATATTGATTCATCCTTAATTGTCATCAAGGTTGGTTTAGTGGTAATGTTAAAAGGGAGGGTGAGAGAGGTTATAGGTTCACCCATCCACTAACAAATACTGACAATTAATATTACTAATCAAATAACAGTTTAGAATAGTACAAGAATCATAAAAAAAAAATCACTTAAACCGATCACAGTAATACAAATTGTAGTACCTATTATCAAAAGAGAAATTCTTCAAATATTATCGCCATTTATCCCATTTCCTCCACATTTAATTGTAGAGATTGGTACCATTCATTTAGGTTTGATTGTGTCATAACACTATAATTCAAATTAGGTTTATTGTTAACCTTTTTCCTTTTTTATCCATTGATAATGTTATTTATGTCCTTGAGTCTTCTTTTAACTTATTATCCATTAGTCATCTAACTCATTCTCTTGATTGTATTATTTCTTTTACCAAAGATTTTGTTTTTTAGAGGACCAAAGTTCGAGACAGGTAATTAGCACCAGATGTGAGTCCCATGGTCTTTATCATCTCTGCCCTTCTACACATGTTGAGACAATAATGAAGTCTCAATCTCTTTTTCATGCTCAGTTAGGTCATCCCAGTCTTGCTAAATTACAACAACTTATTCCCAGCTTATTCAAGTTGTCCAGATCGTTGTGAGTCGTGTAAATTAAAGAAACACAATCGTAGTTCCTTTCTTCATAGTGTCTCACAATGTGCTTTGTCCCTTTTTGCATTAGTTCACTATAAAATTTTGGGACCTAGTCATGTTAAATATAATATAGGTTTTCAATATTTTGTTACCTTTATTGATGATTATTCTAGATGCACTTAGTTGTTTTTAAAGAAAAACTATTCTGAGTTGTTTTCTATATGTCAAACCTTTTATAATGAAATTAAAACTTAGTTTAGACTTCTATTCGAACTTTGCGAAGTGATAATGGTCATGAATATTTTTTCTGTTTTTTTAAACATTTAATGGTTTCTTATGACATTCTCTATCAAACTTCATGTGCTTATACTCCTCAACAAAATAGGGTGGTTAAGCGCAAAAGTAGACATCTTATTGAAACAACTCACACTATTTTAATTCATAGTGAGGTTCCTCTATATTTTTCAGGTGATGTTATTGTTACTGCATGTTACTTGTTAATCGCATGCCTTTTTTGGCATTAGGTGATAAAATACCTCATTCTATTTTATTTTCTCATGAACATTTTCATCCCTTACCTCTAAAAATTTTTGGGTCTACATGTTTTGTTCATAATTTTAGTTATGGTCTTGATAAGTTATCTCTTTCATCACACAAATGTGTTTTTATAGAATGGTTAAAATACCTTTTTGGTCCTAATTTTCGTCAAGTTTTTTCAAATAAGTCCTAATTTTGGTTTTGTGTTCAAATAGGTCCCAATTTTCGTCAATTATGTTCAATTGGATCCTTTTTATCTAACACCGTTTAAATCATTAACGGTCATGAACAGTGACTGCCACGTGTCATTTCGTGGTTTTTTTTGATTTTTTTTTATTTTTTATTTTTAATATTTTTTAAAAAAATTTAATTTTTTTTAAATGTACACGTGTCAACCCAAGAGTGTGCCACGTGTCACTTTGTGGTTTTTTTGAATTTTTTATTTTATTTTTTTGAATT
>Ga0099823_1006695_pt1 | contig 11656 bp, 4 predicted proteins | sample CowpearedBW_FD_76831 | JGI IMG/M metagenome (GOLD analysis project Ga0099823, IMG submission 76831) | Root nodule microbial communities of legume samples collected from California, USA - Cow pea red BW | ecosystem: Host-associated > Plants > Roots > Nodule | place: USA: California | collected... | reverse complement strand
GGTCTTTTTTTTTTTTCATTTTTCTGGTTAATATTTTTTATATTGGAAAAAATACTATTGTTTTACTGTTATGACAATTTATAATTACTTAAATTACTTTTTCTTTCCAAAGTTATAGAGAGAAGATTGAAGGTGCGTGTGTGAGATCCCTGTAGGGTGTTCATATTATTATATTCATATAAACACGCTCATATTTTTGCGTATTATTATTATATATATGTACTGTTTGTTGCTTCGTACCAACAACACATCCGCAGAGCCACTTTGTTTGCAAGAGAGAGAATCTACGAAATTTTGGTGTGGTGTTGTGTGGCAGATCACGAATCCTCAGAAACTGCAATGGGTAGGTCGTGTTCGTAGTGTTTCCTTTTTTTTTTCTTTTTCTCCTTTTGATTTGTTAAGGGTTTCTCGTGCTTTGTTCTTGGAATCTTGTTTCTTTGTTTTAGGCATTCTGAAGTTTTGTTCTTTTTTGTTTTTGTTTCCCTCCCTTTTTTTTGCTTTCTGGGTTTTGTGAATCTCTATGTTTGTTTTGGGGGAGAGGAATTGTGTCTGCAATTCGGTGGCAAGAGATGTGTTATGTACAATTCTGTGTTTTCTGTTTTGTTGTGAAATTTTAAGGCTTTCGTTCTAAATAACCAATTAGTTGAACTCTATTGATTTGGGGCGAGTATTTGCTTCTTCTTCTTCTTCTTCTTTTTTGTTTTCATAATCTACGAGCTTTCTCTCTCTCTGACTATGAGGTGTGTGTGGTGGATTATTGTTCACATGGTTTCATTGGCCAAATGGGTTCTGTTTTGTGATTCCTTCTTTTAGCATATTAACAGCTAATCATACAGCACGAGGCTTATTCGTACCAAACGACTTTTTTGGGTTCTGGTTTTCTTCATTGCTCGGTTATTCTTTTGTGTTTATTCATCTCTTTACCACTGGCCACTCTCTTTTACCCACCTCAGCCTCTTGTCCCCAGCTCTTATATCCTTTCTCTCTCTCACACTGTGCTGTGTTTTAGTATTTTGCAAAGAGGTTTTTTCCATCATTGTCTTCTCTCTCTCTCTCTCTGTATATATTTATTAGTCTTGCTTTTGATTCTCATTGGCTATGGGGGTTCTGTTATTGCCATGTTTCGTCCTCTGATTGGTTTGTTTTCTCTCTCATAGCTTTTATGTCTGAGGTCAACATGAGCTTCTCTCACTACATGGATGATGAATACGAGAAACTCTTCCGGAGAATGAACCCTCCCAGGTACCAATTTTCACTTCCCATTTGATGAAAGAAAATAAGTCTTCGACTTTGAAAAAACAAAGGGAAAAGAATAGAGAATTTAAATGATTCCGTCCTCACATATTTGTCCACACGTTGTCTTGTCTTGTCAGGGTTGTAATCGATAATGAATCCTGCAAGAATGCCACTGTTATACGGGTATGATGCCTATTCCTATTTCTTCTTTTTAAATGTTTTCTAGTTCTTCTTCCCTTTCTGGACTGCAATTCATGCTCCTATGATTGAAAAACTTTTACCTGGTTTGATAACACTTCATTTAAAGGGTTGTTGAAAGTGAATTTAATTTTGCAGGTTGACAGTGCAAACAAGCATGGAATACTTCTTGAAGTTGTACAGATCCTCACTGATCTAAACCTCATCATAACCAAGGCTTACATATCTTCTGATGGTGGATGGTTCATGGATGGTAATAATTTTCTTTGATATTAATTCATTTCTATTACAAATACATTGTTAATCATAAGTTCTGGATGGGGGTTGAAAAATCGAGTAATTTATTCTATTGTACCAGTTTTTAATGTTACTGGACAAGATGGAAACAAGGTTACTGATGAGGCCATTTTGGATTACATTAGAAAGGTGGGTGTCTCATTTGGTGAACTTTATCTTCTCTGCCTTTATGTAACAATCACTGACCATGTGTTTGGTGGCATTTGTGTTTTTAGTCTCTCGGTCCCGAATCTTGTGTTACTTCTCCCATTAGATCTGTTGGGGTTGAGCAAACAATGGACCACACAGCAATTGAGCTTATGGGAAGTGATAGGCCAGGATTGCTTTCAGAAGTCAGTGCTGTTTTGACCAACCTCAAGTGCAATATAGTGAATGCAGAGGTGTGGACTCACAATACCCGTGCAGCCGCAGTAATGCACGTTACAGATGAAGAAACCGGATCTGCTATCACTGACCCTAAGAGGCTCTCTATGATCAAGGAACTTCTATGCAATGTGCTTGGTGGTGGCAACAAGAAGAGGGGAGCTAAAACTGTTGTCACAGACGAAGTCACACACACTGAGAGAAGGCTTCACCAAATGATGTTTGCTGATAGGGATTATGAACGAGATAATGATGATGGCTTTGATGAGAAGCAAAGGCCAAATGTGAATGTTGTGAATTGGTCTGACAATGATTATTCAGTAGTAACTATTCAGTGTAAGGACAGGCCAAAGCTTCTCTTCGACACAGTTTGTACTTTGACAGACATGGAGTATGTGGTTTTTCATGCAAATATCGATGCTGAGGGGCCGGAAGCATATCAGGTATATCAGATTTACCACTTTGTTCTGAACGTACACACATGGATACGACGTGAGATTCCATTTGTTGCTTGGTGCTAGATGTTGGTCTTTTAAGAACATTGGCTAAATATTTTATGGTTGCTTGTTCAGGAATATTACATCAAGCATATTGACGGGTCCCCTGTGAAATCAGATGCAGAAAGACAAAGAGTGATACAATGTCTTGCAGCTGCAATTGAGAGAAGAGTTTCCGACGTGAGTGGCTTCATGTTACTGAATTTGAGCTTTCTTGATTTACACTTCCATATGTAATTTATACAGCCATGCTTTTCATTGTTGTGCTAGCCTGTGAGGACTTGTTTTTTCTGTGCAGTGATTTATTCTTTATCTTCTTCCAAACTTCAAGCTGAACTGTGACCCTTGTGTATTTTTTATATCATGTGATTAGTAGTGGTCCAAGGTTAGTTGAAATGCAGTTGGTGGACTTTGACTACAGTTGTTATTATGTCCCACTGCCAAATTGATTTTCTTATTGGGGGTGAAATAGACTTGTTCAACTAGATTTCTTTTTCCTTTGGGGGTTGAAATAAGTGTGCTAATTTGAGTATTTGTCACATTATTCTTGGCTCTACAAGAACCTAAGTAAAATTTCAGGAAACAAACGGTACCCTTTCATATTTGTGTATTATTGTCAAGAAATCATCTGGACCGCAAAATAATCTGTTCTTATTATATACTCTAGATAATTTCCAGTTAGGTATTTTTGGTTTGTTTCTCCATCTACCTTCTGTTTAGTTGGTCCCCTATTATTTTTATATGACTATTAATTTGTTATTTTTGTTCCTTGATTCAGGGTTTGAAGCTAGAACTCTGCACCACCGACAGAGTTGGACTTCTATCTGATGTCACGCGTATCTTCAGAGAGAATAGCCTCACAGTTACAAGGGCAGAAGTGTCCACAAAAGGAGGCAAAGCTGTTAACACTTTCTATGTTCGCGGGGCATCTGGTTTCCCTGTTGATTTGAAGACCATAGAATCCATTAGGCAAACAATAGGCAACACAATCCTTAAAGTAAAGGGTAGCCCTTCAGAGATGAAATCTGTTCCTCAGGATTCTCCCTCCAGATCCCTGTTTAGTGGTCTTTTCAAGTCCAGATCTTTTGTGAACTTTGGCTTGGTTAAGTCTTATTCTTGAGAAAGCCATCACACATGCCCATCTTTTCTTGTACAGTGAAAGAGGTGAAAGATGCAAAGGGCTTACTAGGAAGTGTGACACGACTTTAGTTTAGTGAAGTAGGAACACCATCATATCACACGCTAGAGAAAGTGGCTTGTAAATTCTCCACCCCTTCTTCTCCTTTATGTTTTTCCACTGTGGAATCCAATCACCTGGTTGAGTGATCAAAGCAAAGAGAACCCCAACCCTACTTGTGTAACCTTGAAACAATTAGTTTCAAGCACATCATTTGTATATATTCATTCATTTTCTAGCACCAGTTATAATTCTCTCATCTTCCTTCTCTCTTACTTTTCTCTGCTTTCTATTTCTCCCATCTAATTGTTGCTGCTTAAGATTATTGATTCCTAATAATATGGTTCCTTTAGTTAAAGTTTGATAAAATATCATTTAAACTTTTTGTGCAACAACAAATTACTGGTGTGAGCAAGTAACTTTTGAGTCAGAAGTTTTCAACATAAAGTATAATGACCTGAATTTCGTCATAAACAAAATTATTCTTCAAATCTTTGTTCACAAGCCACGGTGTAGGAAAATCATACCTCCACATCATTGGCTGCCGCGGTGGGTCTAATCTCTGATAATCTCAGCCATAATCTTTTTCTGCAAGTTAGATTAAAATAATTTGAAATATCGCCATCATCCTTTAAACCCTTTGGTCCTATTTGATGCGCAAGATTGGGTTTGACGCAAATCCTTGAAAGGATATGATACAATTAGAACATAAAAAACAATGAAAAAGGACATGACATGGGAAATTACACAGTGAAACACGCCTTGACTTGCGTCAGAATTGAGCAAAGTTAGATATGGCATGTATGTAGTTAATTGTTTTTGTCCCTCCATTATTAACGTGAGAAATTTCCATGGCATAGCAAGGACCTATAGCTATGTTCTCATTCCATGTCTTACTGGACAGAAAATTCAGTGGCGGCTAACTTTGTGCATAGTGTTGGCTACCAAATACTGAAGCGTATGCCAAATTTAAATGCTAATTTATTTTGCATCGCTGTCTGATTGAGACTTGCACTACAATGGGTTGGGTTAGGGCAGCAAAAAATACGTATCTTTTGTGACGTTCAACTTCTTCCCTCAATTATCATACAAAAACACTTTGAAACTCACTATAATGGTCAATCCAATTAGCCAGGATTAGGATTTAGAAATCAAAAAGTTTCTGCTGCTTTAATAATAAGCTATTTTTGTCGTCATCAAGAACTTTCCCACCATGCTATTTGCTCCATTTGAAATGGTCCACTACAAAACACTTCTTGCCCAATCCACACCCATTTGAATATTCCTTTTGACCAAACAGTGTCTCATACTAATGCTTTGGCCTTTCAAAAGAAGCAAGGGAAAATGCCCTATGAACAAAAAATGTGTGTAAAAGGAAGAAAAAAGCAAATCAAACAAAGACATTTTCTTTTTCTTTCTTTCTTTCTCCCTTTGGTTTATATTATTTTATTTTGTTTATTTATTTATTTATTTTTGCTATTTTTAAGATTCACACTCCCTAAAACTGTGACCGGAACATCGTTATCCGAAGGGAGGGCAACAGTTACATGGGGTGTTGCCACGTGGCCTTTTTCTCGATTAGAATGCTACGTAAGGTAACGAAGATAGATAAGCTTCAAATAAAGTAAGACCAGAAACAGTTCTATTATAAAGATGAACAATTTCTGTATCTTTTTATAGATTATTGTCATTTTTTACATGGTACGAAGAACTTTATGATGCTGTTTTCTTTTTTGAGAAATACTATGCAGTTTAAGCTAAAGTGCTTGTGTTTATTTTCATATTCAGAAATTTTCAAACAGTGTCAAGGATTACTGATTCGAATAAATGTATATCGGATGTTAGAACGTATTTAAATTGAAATTCGAGCGTATTCTAAATAATCAAGGATTTTGGGTTGGGTCTGAAACTTTTGCTTATTTTAATTTTATATTATATGATTTGTAAACTGAACATAATAGCCATTTCATTTAAAAAATAATTACTTCCTTTGGTTTTTTAGATGTTTGTTTAAGCTTTTTTAAAAATAATCAGAAGTAACAAGATTTTCTAAAATCTGAATAAAATAAAAGGAAATGTCTCGAATTTGTTGTATAATCATTTGTTTCTTTTTTTAAAATAAATATTGATTCTTACAATTGTAAATAAATACGAATTCGATGGTGTATTTTGTAACATCCCATTTAATAGTTTTTCATGCTATCAAATAAAACATTATATTATGATTAAGCACAGCAGATAGTAAGGAGAACATTCATATAGAATATACAGCTTACAGTCATCCAAAACATATCCTATGAATTCCTGATGAAGAACATAGGTACTCAAACATAAACTAAACATCTCAAAACTCCATGGTATCTAATCCGTGAGAACTACCACGGAACCACTAAACGACCAATCAACTCCTGTTAGAAAGAGGGGCATCTTCATCTAAACTCGGTCCTGCTCACACCAATAACAGGTGATCATAGCAAGGAGAAAACATAAGGAAAAACAGACATAAAAAAGAAGGGTGAGCTAACTGAGATCGAGATAAATCATACAATTCATATCAAAATCATCAACCACAAACATATTTCAATTATACATAAAATTTTAGACTCGATATCTGGATTGTATAAGCGACATTGGAGCTCTTGGTGGCTTGCACCTGTGAAGGTTCCCAAACTCTGCAGAGTTTGGACACAAGGGGTTATCACCCAACCTCTCACAGGGTAAGTCCCCTTCGCGTCTAAGACTCGATCGAGTCCAAAGACTAGGACCTCCTGCTACTCCTCACGACATAATCCATTCTACTCTATATAAGCATGAATGATTATTGGAGTTTCAGGATGCCATCCAATACGGATTCCTTATGTCCTTACACACTAACAAGCTCTTATGAATTTCCCTTGAAATTCCATTTCAAACACAACTTCTCATAATTCATAATCATCAACTTTTCAATTCTCACTACATTCATAATAACATTTCAAGCATACAGGAAATTAACTTCACCTAATCACAATACTTCATATCACTTCACTCATTAGAACAGGGCTCCAAGCCATCCACTACAGTGGCCCTCGCTCAAGCTAGAAAATCTAGCCTAGGCGAGAGGCTGTCTCGCTTAGGCGAGACTCTAACAGTGGCAAAATTAAAAACCTAGGCGAACTCTCGCTCAGGCTAGGCTGGTTCGCTTAGACGAGGATAGCTCTCGCTTAAGCGACTCCTGCTCGCCTAGGCGAGACTTCGCGCAAGAACAGGGGTGGTTTCCCTGATGTTTTCGCTCAAGCGAGAGCCACTTGCCCAGGCAAAAATACTAGATGTCAAGCTCGTTCCCACATGCAAGAGTCCAGATTCATCACAAGATCAACAATACACGATAATCATGCAATTCAATCATCAATTCAATACTTAAACATGCAGTTCAGACTCATCAAGACAGATTTTAAATGATTTTGAGTAAAAAGTTAGCTAGCTCCCCTTACCTTTGGAATTTCCACAAGAAATGACTCTTCAACCAAAGAGAATACCTCAATCTCCCAACCTAAGGCACTGAATTACAATTGCCAATGGTGAGAACATATTCTACCACAACCCAGAATGATGGAATTACCTAAAATTCAAATATCAGAAGACAATGGGGAATATAGGTTGACTTACGCGTAGGAAAGGAAGACTCGGCTTGGGGAAGTGGTTCTGATCTTGCTTCATTCCCAAATTCTGCAACAATGAAAAGAATTTAGACCTACTGCAATGAATTTTGGGTGATTCTTGGTAGAGAGAAGGCAGAGAAGGAAGAAGGGAAGGAGAGGGTATTAGGGAAGAGTGTGAGCTACGTTTTTGTGAAGTGGGTGGCAGAGAGGGGTTCTCACATATTTTATTTTATTTTTAAATAATCACTAGATTAATTTATCTTTAATTTTCTTAATTATATAAGGATTATGTGTACTTCTTTAGATTGAATCTTATCTTATCTTAATGGATTATAATTGTAACGTCCCATAGATATATACTTTTTACATATAAACGTTGCAACATACAATATTAACTTATAATTAATCTTATAATATGATAATGTAATATATGTATGTATATATAATTAAGAAAGTTTTATAGTATGATAACCTAATGTATGTATATATAATTCAGAAAGTTGAATAAGATTAGAAGCAAGAAAATCGTCTTAAAGTTTTGAATGAGAGATAAAATTGCAATTTCTTATATAGTTATTGATGGTGAATCTTTCCTTGAAAGAGTTACGTGCATCTACATAGTATGCATTCAAAAACTTCATTTAAGTGATTTGAAAGATAGTAAAATACATAGATACCTCATTTTATTAACGACTCCACTACTCATTACACTAAACTCTAATTAGAATAATTACCACATATGTCTCACATCAATCCCAAAATATTTCATTATAAAACTCAATTTTCATTAAATATTAAAGTTCAAACCTAAGAAAACCATTCAAAATATACCTATAAATATTAAATTATAATTGTATATATTAAAAACATTTAAACAATATAAGCAAAAAATAAGAAAATAAAAGATATTTTTTTGTCTTTTTTACCAACATGCCTGTAAAATTAACATAGATTCAATAAGATTTTACCTATGAACACAATATTTTTCAAACCAAATTTGCTAAGTGAAATTTAAATTTGTATGGCACTTTTTTACAATTTTTTTTTATCTACAACTAAAGTGATTTTGTTGAGTGAAATCCTCAAATAATGTCATTTCAACCATGTACCTTAAATCTACTAGACTACCAAGTAGATATGCAGAAAATCTACATTTCAAAGTTGTGAAAACAATACACCTATTCCAATTCAACCTTCACAATAATTACCAAGTATCAATTTTACATTCCTAACAAACTTCAAGCATCATATTTCAACACATAAACAATTGAAATTTAACCAAATTTTAGTTTTCAATAAATTCTTAATATATGTTTAACATTTCACATTGAACTCAAAATTCATCAAGTATAATTAACTCATACACATAAAAAACTTACAACTATAACGAATCAATTCCTTGAAAAAAAAAAAAACTATTGAATTTATATAAAAGGGGTGGTGAGAAGAAAGTTACAAGAAATAACGATTCAACTTAAAATTTTCTAAAATCAAACCATACAAAGCTATATAGATTGATTTATTGAAGCTGAAAGTTACCTATAAATTCTTATTTCTCCATAAACCACAATATGTATATGGATTCTAAAAGCATTAATGTAATAAACTTTTCATGACAGTTAAAATAGACGGTTCATGTTAATTTTAAATCTGACCTCAATACAAATGGCATAAAAAGTTTTATGTAAGTTCTAAGAGATTTGACTCTGTAAGAACAATACAATATGTCATATTTATGTTTTCATCCTATTACCTATTATTGTTAACTTTACACCCATCATAAAAATCAATACTATCTATAACAAGTAATATTTTAGACGTCATAAAATTAGGGGTGACAATGTGAGTCGGCCTGAACCGTTTAGACTCATCCTGTACTTGGCTTGCAAAATATGAGTTAGATTGACCTACCTCGCTTTGAAAATGTGGACTTAAAAGTCTGGCTCGCCCCGTATAGATTTTGGCTCACGGGGAGACCTTTTTTTTTTTATTTCTTATGATAAAACTTTCAATGTTCAACAAATTGGGAAACTTTAAAAGTTCACAAAATTAAGCAAAGACTTTGGGGAGCTAAACGATAAATTGATAATCCAATATTTTCATCATATTCATATTCGTACTTTGACATGCACGATCAATTCTTCAAACTTTTAGCACATTCAAAAATACAAAGCACTTGTCTTTTTTACTCATACAAGAATTTGGAATGTCCATGCAGAAGCCCAGAAAAAAAATAACCAACATACACAAGTGCATTTTTTTTTATAAAATATGTACTTATATCGATGTAAATAAGGTGTTACACTTCTCCGCCTCCAATTTAAAATGTTTCTATTCAATATTTTTAGACACTACAAGAAAAACCTTAAATAATGACCAAATTTAGTGACCAAAATTAATTAGTCACTGTAGTGACCAATTTAGAGAATAATTTATAAACTAAAAATTATTGGTAACTAAACTAGTTTAAAAAATATATAATTGGTAATTGGCCAAAATTAATACTTTGATAATTGGCCTTCTTAATTTCCTCATGGAGTGTGTGATGACCAATTTTTTTTTATTTTCTATATTATACTCATACAATTTTGATATATGACTCAACAATAACATATACTTAAAATATTTACATATACATATATTTATATATTTTACAATATTGTATGCATCTTATATTTACATCATTTGGTACATATTATATTTTCTACACTAGAAGAGGCAAGAGTATTATTTATTTATAGTTTCCCCCTCGTATATTAGCCTTCAAAGATGTGGAGGAAAAAGGTTATGGATAGGATTCACTTGGACTATTGGGGACAAATAAAAAGTGACTTTAATTTGTCTTTCAAGGATAACCGGTGCATTTAGAGCATTTAAGAAGGTGATGGTAGAATTTCTCGTTCCTTGAAATGTTATCGAATTATTTACTGCATTGGTTTGTCATGCATTGCCTGGACAGACTACTATAATATCAACAAAGAATAGGAAAGTGAGATTATAAGATTTTTTTTTATACACAATCATAAAATAGGAAAGTGAGACAAATATCACATAAAACTATAACATGTCTTAATAAAATAAAATAAAATGAAAACTCTTTTAAATCCATAAAACTTGGATCTTTATTTTACTTTATAAAGATTTTGATTAATTTTGTAGTAACTAGTCAAGATAATTGAGTCTCATCATGACCAACAAAGTAACCCAAGAACATCATCTTGAGTACTAACTACTCATTTAATCCCTAGGGTCATACCTCAAACTACAATAATCAAATCTTTATTTATTATAAGTTTTATGTTGATATTAAATCATATAATTGTATAAATAATTAAATAAGATTAGTGCATAACTAAAAATAAATATAATAAATAAAGGGGACCGGTACGTGACTCGAGATAAATATAAATAAATAAATGAGAGTAAATATAAATTAAACAACTATAACCAATGCACAACTGGGGATGAATATAAATAAATAAATAAGAACGAGTACTAAATATAAATTAGAATGAGGTTAGGGATCACTTAAGGTAAATATAGAAATAAAAATAATTATGAAAAGATAAAAAGATAATAAAAGTAAAAAGATAAAATCATAGATGTCTCCTCCCCTTACCTTAGTTGTTGTGGAAAATACATCAATATTGTATTGAGACTTAATATATAAGTTTTTTCCTCTTTGTTGTTACTAGGTATCCTCACTCTCTCTCTTTTGCTTTATCACCTCTTCTCTATTTTTGTTTTACCTCTCTCACATGCCTTCGCCTTATACTACTCAAAGCAATGTTAGTTTTCTTTTAACTAAATTCTTTCTAATACTGTGTTGATTACATTGGTAACTAAAACCTCATTCCTGATATTTTTTTCATTGAGATTCATTTATTGTTGTACTTCAAATACTATGATTATAATATATATATATATATATATATATATATATATATATATATATATTCCAATTATTATTTTTTTTTACTTTTGGATAAACTTTGAACCTATAACCGTGTTTTGAAAAAGAATTGTGGGCACTAAATATTGAATAATATAAGTCGATCATTTATCACAAAATTTTGTTTTAGATTCAGACTTTTCTTTTCCTCTATTATTATAATAAGTCATTATTTCCTATTAACATATATCTACATATAAATTCTAAAATATTTAATATAATTTCTTATAAAATATTCAACTATTTCTATATTATGAATATTTATAATCTTTATATTTATATGTTTAAAATTTAT
>Ga0099823_1006691_pt1 | contig 11662 bp, 9 predicted proteins | sample CowpearedBW_FD_76831 | JGI IMG/M metagenome (GOLD analysis project Ga0099823, IMG submission 76831) | Root nodule microbial communities of legume samples collected from California, USA - Cow pea red BW | ecosystem: Host-associated > Plants > Roots > Nodule | place: USA: California | collected... | reverse complement strand
ATATATATATATATATATATATATATATATATACTTTTAAATTTTCTTAAATCACATTCACATTCCTTTTAATTTGAAAAAAAAAAATTGTTTTTCTAAATGTAATTTGTTTCTTTTTTAAAGTACGGTGTAAGATTTGTGTACATTATGTAATATTATGTAATAGATAAAATAAATTTTCATGTCTTACATAAATTCTCAATTTAATCCTCAATGAAATGCAAAATTAATTGTTTTATGAATGGATGTCAAAAAAATTTATACTTATGCTTATTTGTAAATAAAACCCGCAACGGGTAAAAAATGAATATTACAAATGGAACCCGCGATTTTAACGGGTACAGGTATTTTTTATACCAGCGTGTTAACAGAGTAGATACGAGTATCATAATATCTATGGACCCATACCTCCAATACTCTAATTTAAATTAAATAAAAATTAAAAAAAATATAAACATGATTAAAACATAAACACATTAATTTTGAATGAGTTACTTTTTATCAATTGGTTTTGATAAATCTTCATTTCTTTATAGACGGTAATTCAACACTATTTGAGTCACTATGTTTGAAATTTATGAATGTTATGCATTGTATTTCTATTTAAAATGATTAAAATATATTGTTAAATATTAAAATTTTCTTTTGTAAATATCCGCGGGTACCTATGGATACATGTGAATATTAAAAAAAATGAATGCGAGTACCTACATAATAAATACCCGTATGAATATGGGTAGAGACAGATATTTATCTGGCGATTAGAGTACGGAGAGCTATTATCCATACCATATTTGTCTCCCGCTGACATCCCTAGCACCATGAAACAAATATTAGTTATTTTATATTGTATTAAAAAAAACAAAGGGACTCAAGATTATGGAAAACAAATAGAGAACAAAATTATGATTTTTATAAAAGATAACTCCCTTGAATACAATTTTTTTTTATTGAATACAACATATAATATTAATTTTCAAGTTATTAAGTCTTTGGTTAATAACTTTAAAATTAAAATTAAAAGGTAAAATATAGGACAACGTAGTTTATTCGTGGTGACAATAATTTTAGCAAATTATTGAATTTTAATATAATTTAATTTGACGAATGGGTCATATACGAAAGACATTGATGGATATAAAATGAAACCTTAAAATTAGGGAAATTTTGTTCAGTACAATGTGAATGTATGGGCTATTTATGAGTGGATTAAAAAAGTCCCAACCGAATGAAGATTTTTAGTGCATGCCAGTTTTATTTTTATTTTTGTTTACTTTAGTAAATTATAAATAACTTCTGTAACCGTTTGAGATATGAATTTGAGACTAACTGTTTCTTTTGAATTTTAATTATAATTGTATTCAATTTTGGATTGCCTACATTCAATTTTGGATAGTTGGTTGCACAACTCCAGTAATGACACCAAACAAAGAGAAACAAGGGAGTTCATACTTGTGAATGATTTTAAAACTAAAAATTAAACAAAATTACAAATAATTAAAAATTAAAGAATAAAAAGTTATGTGAAAATTATTTGAAGACTAAATAATACATTATTCTTTCAAAAAGAAAGCAATACACATATATATAGTCGAGAAGAAATAATGAAATAAGTCTTTATATTAATTTATTACATTAAGTAAAGAATACGATTAAAAAATAAATTATTTGATTACAAAGAATACATAGATTCTTTATACGTGGGTATTTAGTGTTTAAATCAGATATAAGATAAAAGATGGACAAAAGTATTGCAATTTGTATAAGAAAGTAGTAAATAGGAAAAAGTTAAAAGAATTACCTACACATGTAATTCGTGCTTAGTTGACACGCTTTTATATCGAAGTCGTGGCAGAGGACGACGACGTCTCCAAATTTCTCAAGATGAAGATGTTTTAGATTTCGGTGACTTCAGTAGAAACGATGAAGTCGTGTGGTTTAGTGGATACTTTAATTAGTGGTAATCAAAGTCATTTACCACATAAACGATTCCAGGAAATTCAAAGTGTGAACTGAAGTCTCGGAACTAAAACATGATAGCATTTGTTAAATAGAATCTGATGGAACATCTAAAACCTCACAGGATCAAACTCGCACCTCAACCACGACGGCCACCACGGCGGGGGTCACGGCGGCGAGGGTCTGTTCTTCCGCCGTCATTGGGAGAATTAGGGGAGGAAGATAGAGCGCTGTGGTGATCTGGAGAGCGAGGAGGTGGTTGAATATCACGATGAATTGAATGAGCGGCAGTTAGACGGTTAGCGGGAATTAGGCATTCAACAGGAGCAAGAATGTTGAATCGCTCCATATGTGATTCTTGAACGGTCAAGAAGGACACAACATTATGAAGCGGTGGAGGGTTCCAACGTCCTCGTACGACGGTGGCACAATCGTTATACTGCTCCGGCAAGCCGTTCAAGATGGTATCAATGTGTTCTTTTTCAGAGACCGGTTCACCAGCTTCAGCTAAAGAGTCAACAATGGTTTGGATTCTCGCAAGATACTCTGCAAGATAACCGGTTTTCTTCACGTTATTGAGCTGCACCCTGAGTGCTGTAGCCCTAGCTTTCAGCTCAGAAGCCATGTGTTCGTTGATGGTGTGCCAAAGCTCCCACGAGTGTATGCATCGGACTATGATCGGAACAAGGTCGTCGGATAGAGACGATAAAAACCAACTGTACAACATCTGATCTTGAATAAGCCATTCCTCGTACTCTTCGCTCAGGATATCATTCTTGCGATCGCTTTCGTTCGCGTATTCATCCGGAATCAGAAACCTTACAACCAACCGCTCCAAATTGTGAGAGATGATGATACTCCGAACTTCTTCTTTCCACGAAACATAATTCTCCACTCCCTTCAGTTTCGTCGGTATCACTTCTGGGATTTTCACCGCCCACAGCGGAGAAGATGTCGGTGTCGACGCTGGTGTCGCTACAGTAGCAGATGTTGGGGCTGGTGTCGGTGCGAAAGCCGACGCTGAGGTTGAGGCTGTACACGACTTTCCTTTTCTTTTGCCATGTTGTCGTCTTTTTAACGCCATAAGAATGCAGTGGAGAGGATTCAGTGTTAGAAACTTGTTTATATTTTGAACGTGAGTGGGAACTAATAACACAAAGATTACCCACTAACTCCGGATATACATAACAATAACAACAACAATAACATAATAATAATACATTATTAATGCAACAAAATTTGAAGATATTAATATTAATTTTCTATAAATATCTTTTTATAATAAAATTTGTAAATATTTTTTTTTCAAAAAATATATATATATAAATATCTAATTAAAATTGCATGTATTTTTTAATCAATTATTTTTTATCGGCAAATTTGTAATATAGATATTTTTCTAATAGGCTTATATACTTTGTGCTATACAGGAGAATTCATGGAATATGTATTTTCAAGGGATGAATCCGAGAATGGCATAATGTTTTAGCCATTTTGACTAAAAAAAAAACAATTGTGTACTGTTAATTATTTCTTAAAAATATGTGGATGATAAGATTTAAATTGTCGCTAAAGTATCAAAGCTATGAAAGTCGGGTTGAACTGTATGTAAGTGATTTTTTCAGTATGCAATTCTTACTCATTTTTTTGTGGATACTTATCTTTATTTCTTTTTTTATAAGTTATGTGTGTATTAAAAAAAAAAATTATTAAGAGGGATTTATCACTTTGCATTTCAAATAGATAACGACGAATCCAAAAAAGTGAAAAACGTGACCAGGAAATAAGTTTTATTTATTTTTAAATCAGGAGGACTGATTATGTATAAAAGGGTAGAAGACTTAATTCAAAAATACTTTTGAATTTGCATGTAAATTATTATAACCTTAAACAGCTTAGTAAACTCTTTATTTTATTTCGAAAAATTAAATGTGATTTCTTTTATTAATCTCGCCTCAATCGAACCTTTATTTATTTTTTTTCCTGTTTCCAAAGGTAAAGAACAGAAGGGATGAGATTTCTTTTTACTCTCAAATACTAATTCATAAACCAAATTCATTCATAACATTAATGTGAAGAGATTTGTGTACTAATTAAGATTTCGATTAAAAACCCTGTGACCTAGCTCATGATCAACAACTCAAAAGCAAATGAATTTTGAACCAATACATACTCACTGTAAAGTTCGGTGAATGAAGATTAAACTTATGATCAAACAGTCCATTAACGTATAGCATTGAACAGCACTGTACAACAATAAAGTGAGACCACAAAATTTGAATGGCCAAAGTGTTGTACGTGCATGGCAGGCATTTGTTAAACAGAATCTGATGAAACATCTAAAACCTCATCCTTTAACAGTTTAAAACTTTCACCTCAACCACGGCGGCCACCGCGGCGGGGGTCGCGGCGGCAGGGGTCTGTTCTTCCGCTGCGGCGGGGGTATGTTCTTCCACCGTCATTGGGATAATTAGAAAAAGGAGAAGATGATGCAGCGTTGTGGTGATCTGGAGGGGCAGGAGATGGTTGAATATCACGATCAGTAGAATCAGTAGAAGGAGCGGCAGTTAGAGGGTTATCGGGCATTAGATATTGAACAGGAACAAGAATGTTGAATTGCTCGATTTGCGATTCTTGAGCGGTCAACACCATTACGAAGCGGTGGAGGGTTCCAACGTCCTCGTACGACGGTGGCACAATCGTTATACTGCTCCGGCAAGCCGTTCAAGATGGTATCAATGTGTTCTTTTTCAGAGACCGGATCACCGGCTTCCGCTAAAGAGTCAACAATGGTTTGGATTCTCGCAAGATACTCTACGAGATAACCGGTTTTCTTCATGTTATTGAGTTGTACCCTAAGGGCTGTAGCCCTAGCTTTCAGCTCAGAAGCCATGCATTCGTTGATCGTGTGCCAAAGCTCCCATGAGTGTTTGCATCGGACTATCATCGGAACAAGGTCGTTGGATAGAGACGATAAAAACCAACTGTACAACCTCTGATCTTGAATAAGCCATTCCTCGTACTCTTTGCTCAAAATATCATTTTTGCGATCGCTTTCGTTCTCGTATTTCTCAGGAATCAGAAACTTTTCAACCAACCGCACCAAATTGTGAGAGATGATGATACTCCGAACTTCTTCTTTCCACGAAACATAATTCTCCACCCCCTTCAGTTTCGCCTGTATCTCTTCTGGGATTTTCACAGCCCACAGCAGATAAGATGCCGGTGCCGACGCTGGTGCCCTTGCAGTAGCAGTTGGTGGTGTCGGTGCCGGTGACGGTGCCCGTTCGGAAGCCAAATCAGACGCTGAGGTCGAGGCTCTAGACGCCTTTCCTTTTCTTTTGCCATGGTGTCGTCTTTTTGGCGGCATAAGAATTCATAGGAGAGGATTCAGTATTAGAAACTTGTTTATATTTTAAAAAATGATAGTTTGACAAAAAAAATTAACAAACTTTCTTAAAGTTTGTTTTTTACATTAAGACACTGTTATTTTACTTTTTATTTTTAATTTTTTTAAAAAAAATTCAGTTTAGTTAGGAAAAAGACAAAAGATTGTCAAGTTTGTTAATTTTGTTTTGTAAGATTCCATTCCCTTATATTTACAATTATATTTTTTGACTATTAAATTTTGATAACTTTATCTTAGAACATGATGGGTCATTTTCTAAGTTTCCAAATGGTTTTAGAATATTTAGAATGAGAAAATAGAGAAGTGGAGAACCATTTAGAAGATGCGACCTAAAATTCTAAGAAAAAGTTGTCAAACTTTAGTAGTCAAAAAATCATTTTCCTATATTTGTATCCTGTTTGAAGGGTGTGTGAGGGGTGACGGTAAAAATAGAAAGATTACCAACTAACTAACTCCTTATTATAATTAAATATTAAAATTTTAAAAATATTAATATTTTAGAATATAGTTATTATAAAAATAAACATATTCTAATAATATATATTACATAATTTTATTCTTGTTAACTATTAAATCTAAGAATTATATTCAATTTTTAATTAAATATAATAATTTACAATTGAATTTCAAAAATAATTAATAAAAATATTAATTTTAGAGAAAAAAATATTAGTATAATATTTATATATAAAAAAAATTGGTGTCAATTTGAAAGGGACAACATTGCTTCATTTTAACCAAAATTGACACTAAATTAAACAAAAATTAATAAATATAAGGACCGAACTGAAAAAAAATAACAAATATGTAGACTAAATTGAACAAAAAGAAATAATACAATCACAAACTAACACGTGACACCGACAATGACACCTGTCATAATGTTGAAATTAATATAACTATAAAAAAGGGGAGAATATGAAAAGTTAAAGTAGGAATTACGGTGGAAAATTTTAAATTGGTGAATTTTTCGAGGTTTCTTGAAAAATCCTTAACACTTATTAGGGGTTTCTAAAATCTCCATTACGATTATTTTTTCCTGAGGTTATTATAACCTTAAGTAATAAATCCCTTTTAAAATCAAACACTTTTAAATTTGTAGTGATAGGGAATGTTCAGCAGTGGAAATTTGGTGTTAAGCGCTAGTTAGTATTGAAGAACTTATGTTGAGAAGTGGTTTGACAAAGAGCCCCTTTGGCGTTTTAACTAATGGCACTCAACGGTGCTAAGATGTCGAGCGTCGTTGACATGTCAAAATTGGGTATTTATTCATGTTTTTCTTGAGGTTTTTGGGCATTCTCTTCCTCCCATGATTTCTCTCCACCTAATGTGACTGAGGAGACCCTTTGAGGTTGTTTAGAGTATTTGGAAACTCTTCCAGTCCTCGTTGGGTCTTCAATCTTCACCCAGGTGTTATGCCCCTTTAGGGTTTGATGACAAGGAAGATGTACAAATTGGAGGTGTTGATGCAAAGGGGAGTCATGACTCGAGCATGGAGAAACTCCTAAGAACCTTGGGAAAAAAGGGCGTGAATCTCTTTTTTGTTTCAATTTCTTTCATATCTTTCCTATTTGTAAACCATAGGTCCTCTACCATGGAGAGCTTATTCCATTTGTGAAATTAGATGTAATAAACTAAATCTTGTGTATTTTGAGATGTTAGTACATGTGTTTTTTCTTTTCTATGTTAGTATTTGATTTCTATGCTTAATGTTTGTTGTGACTTGATCACTCATGACTTGTTTGTTGGTTCTTGAGATATTGAAAAATATTTTATGGCCCTAAAACTAAAATTGAATACCTAATGGAGTTTGTATCTAGGGATAAAACATGATTCATTAGCAATCTTAAAAATCTTGAACTTAATGCATGATTTATTACTTGCTACGTGTCACATGTACACGTAACAACAAACACAACAAACCCATAAAAAAATTGAAAATAATGAAGTCATGTGTTAGTTCCACAATTTCTTATCACACTAAAATCTAAAATATGAATTCCTTAAAGTCATTTATGTGTTCATGACTTCAATTACTACTAATTAAAGTCTGCACTGAACCACACAACTTCATCGTTTCTACTGAAGTTACCTAGGTCCAGAATGACTTCATCATGAAAAATTTGAAGATGTCGTCCTTAATTACGACTTTTTTAATATAAAAGAATGTTAATTAAGCACAACTTATATAGGTAGGTAATTTTTTTTAACTTTTTACCTATTTGTGTATTTTCTAATAAAAATTGCATGAGTTATGTACTTTTGCCTAAAAGATAAGTATATGCATAATTGTCAAATTTTTTCATATTCTAATTATTAAACATCTTTAATTTATTTTATGTGTTTTGGGTGTAGGGTCGAGTTTCTACTCCACCAATTTTGCTAAGTCTTTAAGTTTCCTATTTGTCTTCCTTTCCCAATGTTCTTGTTGGTCAACTGATCAATTAGTATCTGTTGAAGGTGCTTCGATGTTAAAGTCAGCGCAAGATCGATCGATTAAAGCAACAAATGATATAATTAATATGAGTTAAAAGTTCCAACAACTATACCTTTGACATATATTTATAATTTTGTCGTGGGCCAATGATTAGAGACAACCTAATCACGGCCTAATACTTCTTAATCCTGATTACTGGCCTGTTTAAGTTAATTAGATGATTTGACCTTTTGTTATCGATCGGTCAAGAGAGTGGTCAACAGACGTGACCACATAAAGGCATAAGAAGGTCCCAAGTGGAATGTTGTAGGTAATCCAACTAACTCCAAATGGAAGGGTGTTCATAGGTGTAAGACCCGGGAAAATTAAATAAATAAATAAAATTTATTTAATAAATACAAGGGCGAGAATCCCTAAGTTAATAAATGTGGAAAGAGAAGACAATGAGTAATGGTGGCTTAAGTGGTTAAGCGTGTGGAGTGGTGTTGAGAGGATGTGTGTTGAAGTCTTGTGTATGCCAATTGTTTATTAATTTAAATTGTTTTATCGTTTTACGTGTATGCTTGAGACTAGAGCAATATGATAAAATCATAAATAAGTATGAATTACCAAGAAACATGAATTGGTCTGATGGTTGTGCATGAACTTGGTAATTGGGAGGTTGTGGGTTCAAACTTTGGCTAGAGTAAAATCATAGCATCTTATTTTTTTATGCCTTGGGGGCGACTTGAGTAGATGAAGATCATTTCATGTGGTTGCTAATGAGAGAGCTTTAGAACCCTAGAAACAAAACTTAGGAAAGTGTTAGAAGGCTGGAAGGAGTGCTCAAGGGTGGAGATCATTTGTGGTGCAAGGAAGGATTCTAAAAGCACTTTTGGAGCAGGAATTTCAGGTTAGGGGAGCTGTCATTTCCTGTTTTAATGATTATAAGTATAGTTATAGTTGATATGACTAAAGTTATGACTAAAGACTTCAAGTTCAAATTGGGAATGAAATTTTGTTCTTGGAAGGATTTTAAACAGACATTGATGGAGCATGGTGTTTTGAATGGGAAAGAAGTACAATTTGTAAAGAATGATCAGAAGAGAGTGAGGGTTGTGTGTAAAAAAAGGTGTGGTTTTTTAATTATGGTGAGTAAGGTTGTTGGTAGGCAAACATTTCAGGTTAAGACATTGGTTGGGCGTCATAAGTGTGGAAGGGTTTTTAGGAATAAAAATGCTAATAAGGACTGGATTGCACAAGTGCTGGTAGACAAATTTATGAATGTGGGTGTAATGACAGTGTGTCAAATCATTGATAAAATCAAAAAGACATACAATGTAGGCATAACTCCATGGAGGGCTGGAAAGGCAAAACAAATTACAATGGACTATTTGGTGGGGGATGGACAACGTCAATACGGTTGATTACATGATTATGTTGCTGAATTGCTCAAAGTTAAGGCTGGAACTTTCAAGATCAAGATAAATCAACCTCAACCCAGTCTGCCACCAAGATTTGGCTGTTTTTACATGTGCTTAGCGAGCTGTAAGGCTGGTTTCTTGGTTGGGTGTAGGCCCTTTATAGGTGTTGACTTTTGCTACGGTTGAGAATGAATGCAAAGAGACCCAAAGGTGGTTCCTAACACTATTGCTAGAGGATATTGGAGGTGTTGCAAATCATCGTTGGGTATTCATCTCAGATCAACAAAAGGTAATGTAAATACATTAACTTTTCCTTTATACAGTCACAATTAATTGATTTTTTTTGCTCTTATTTAGAACTATGGTTTTTTTGGGACTTATGGTTGTATTTGATGAAATTTTGAATGGGGTGGAGCATCGTTTCTGTTTGAGGCACCTGTATAGCAATTTCAAGAAGAAATTTGGTGGTGGGGTGGTCATCAGAGACCTTATGATGGGGGCAGCAAAGGCTACTTTTTATGCTGCCTGGAAAAAAAAAGGGTGAGTTAAGAAATATTAACCTTGAAGCATATAATTGGTTAGTTGCCATTCCTAGAAGTTCATAGTGTAAACATGCATTCAACATTTACCCTAGATGTGATGTTTTAATGAATAATTTGTCTGAGTCATTCAATAGTACTATTTTATTGGCTAAAGATAAACCAATCATTAGTATGATGGAATGGATTAGATCATATACACAATGTGTAGATTTGCTACACTTAGAGAAAAGTTGATTGCATATCCGGGTAATGTAATGCCTAAGCCTAAAAAAACGGCTTGATACGGAAGTGGAAAAATGTGGGAATTGGCTTCCAGTATGGGCAGGGGGTTCTAAGTTTGAAGTCACGCAAGGGTTCACTATAGAGAAGTTTATAGTTGATCTAAGTAAGCATAGTTGCACTTGTTATTTTTTGGATTTGGTGGGTATTCCTTGTAGACATGTTGTGGCTGCAATTAACTACAAGATAGAAAATCTTGTGGCATACGTTCATCCATGCTACAAAAGAGAAGCTTATCACACTTGTTATAGCCCAGAAATTATCCAAATAAATGGACAACAACTTTGGTCCAAAAGCAACCAACCCTGAACTACTCCCACCCACATACAAAACACCACCTGACAGGCCCAAAAAAATTATAAGAAGGGAAGCTGATGAACATGTTAGTCATTCGAAACTTTAAAAGAAAAATCTCATCATGAAATGTAGTAGGTGCAAACAAATAGGACATAATATCAAAAGTTGTAGAAGGGGGATGAAATCCAGAAAGGTAAAACATCATGTTCTTTACTTTTTAATGATTTTTCTTTTACAAAATACAAATCTGAAAGTTGAAAACATACTGAATTGACAGGGAAACACACAACGGACTCGAACTGCCACTAAAGCTACCAATGCTGTTAGACCATCAAACCAAACCTCCAGTAGAACGAGATCCACACCCATAGTTGCAACAAACGTGAACCAAGGAGAAAGAGCACCAACAACACAGACAAGAAACATGGCAGCACAAGCATTGGGGTCTCAAGCTAGTAGTACTACAACTTGTGCACAATCCACGTGAAAATGAATGAAGAATCCTACTTTTTTGTTGCTTTATTAAAGACATCTATAATAAATTAAGACTTCTATAACATTGGGCATAGTGATAGTGGACCACTATTTTGTTTTGGAGCAGTCGTACTTCAATATTTTAGTTAAAGTTATGGACCACTTGCCTGCTTTGGACCACTTTTTGCATTATTGTATTCAATTCAAGGAAAAACTTTTGGTATTGCTTTGGACCACTTGTTTGGCATTATTGATCAATGGCGTTGGTGATGCACTGTTTGAATGAAATGCACATTTCTATTCCTTATTCACCATACATTGTATACCATTCTTTCAGTCATAATTTTTCATTCAAAAATACTTTCTGATACTCTGAAATTGGTAAAACAGGAGACCAAATCAAAAAATAATTCATGGAATCCATTATTACCAAACCTTTTCCAAACTGCAATATTTCATTCACAGATTATGCACATAATTATCAGAACTGATTACTTTTATACTACCCTTAAAGTGCTTTACAAACTAAATAAAAAATGTTATGGCAAATATAAAAAAGGTCATGGCAAATATCATATTCTAATACAAAACACTTCCTCACGAAACTTACCTCACACAACATTAACCACCAAGTTTAATACATAAGTAATCACTTCTATAACTAGCTAAGACATAACTAATTACAATTAACCTTCAACAACACCATAACAATCAAAACAACAGTTGCCACCCACAACAACAAATAAAAGTTGCAAAAAATTTCCAATTTTTTTCTCTTGTTGCAATTTCCTCTTCAGCTTCTCATTTTTCTTTATCAAGTCCATTATAACTTTGTCCTTTTCCAAACAACAACCTTTATCTT
>Ga0099823_1006682_pt1 | contig 11668 bp, 7 predicted proteins | sample CowpearedBW_FD_76831 | JGI IMG/M metagenome (GOLD analysis project Ga0099823, IMG submission 76831) | Root nodule microbial communities of legume samples collected from California, USA - Cow pea red BW | ecosystem: Host-associated > Plants > Roots > Nodule | place: USA: California | collected... | reverse complement strand
ATCTCCTATGGCAACGCAACAAGTGAAGCCTTGCTTAGACAAAGGCCTTCCACCTTTGGCACACGAAAGAACACATCTAGGACCTGTTGAATAATAAAAAAGAAACAATGCTCACGAACAATAACAATTTCAATTTCAACTACATAAACCAACACAAAGGCACACTTATAAAGAGTGTGTGGACTCATTAAGTGATTTTGAACTGCTTTATATTTCTCATTGTAGATAGAAATATAATATATAATCAAATGGACATTTGAATACGGGGAGTATAATAGAAAGCAAACAAACTCAGTTTTACCTCAAGAAGTTCCCGAGTTAGTTTGAAAGGTGCACTTTCAAAGTTAACACCACCAGGTGAATTGGAGAGCATGAAGCCAAAATCAATATGTATGATATGACCTTCTTCATCCAATAGGAGGTTCCCATTATGCCTATCCTTTACCTAGATGACAAGAAATATAAAAGAGAAATTTGAACAAAAAACATCCAATGACAATCAACAGTATAGTGTTATCATTCAAATTGTCACTCAGCATCAATTACTAAGAACTTTCACACCTGCAGAAAGTAGCACACCAGGGAATATCCTGCCATACTTTCAACAAAGTTTCTCTGAAAGAAAGCAAAATTATCAGAATAAAACAGAATAACGGAAATGATATCATCTCCATTTTAAACATAAAAACAAGGTATTCTTCATCACGCACGTCAACATTAGCAAATTTATTAAACAAACAACTTTTAAAAAGTAATAATCCCTAAAAATTTAAACATTGAAACAAATGGTTGTAAACAGTTATTCCAGATTAAATAAAGGACAAGTACAAAGGTAAAGTAAGAAGCAACCAGACTGAACTGATCAAAACAAATAAGCTCTAGTACATCTCAGAAAAGGGTCCATGGATGTTAAGCCTAAAAGAAATCCGTTGCTTAACTAATGTTCCCTATAGCTACAAAACTGCAGACTGTCCCTAAAATTTTTTCTTTGCTTCAGTGCTAACAGATGTCCAGGAGATCTTGAATGTAAAGGAACTTCTTAAATAAATTTTTCGACAAAGCATTTTTCTTTACAGTGTCAGACAACGCTTTTTATTTTGTTTAAATAAAGATTTGTTGCAAAGAAAGAAAAGTAACACATAAAGGAGGCCAATAAATCCACCTGAGAAAAACTAACAAACAAGCAACCAACAAATGCTAGCAATACATTTTCAACACTCTTTCTGACAGAGTTTTATTGGGTGGTGAAATTCATGTGGATCCGACTCCCGTTTGGTGGTTTCCATTCCTAAATTAGTCACATTCACATGAAATTCCTAAGAGGAGAAAATCTGTTAAAAAGAGACTGTGTTGCCAGCACTTCTCCCAACAGAATAATTTATGTTCATATCTTTTCTTCATATGAAAGTTAAACAAAAAATAGTGCAAACATAGTTGATGTCTATATAATAAAATGTGAAATTAGAGTATTAACAATAAGATCAACAAGTTCAGTCTACAATAACTCAGTGCATCTGCATCTTTAAATTACCTGGGCAAGTTTAAAACTGGAAGAATTTTCTTCATACTTAGCACTGAAGAATTCACGTAAGCTTGAGATGTTGGGATATCTACTTTTGATAGAGTGTAGAGAAGCCTAGATAGCAGAAAAAAATTTTAATAAAAAAGGCGAAAATTTGGATATTTCAACACATTTAAATTGTGTGAGCATAGAATTACCGTATCTGGAATTGTTTCAATAATAGCTGTGTAAGAAGAAGTACACAGAACTTCATATGGTCGCAGCCAGAGGGGTAGGCCAGCTTCTTGGAAAATATCTGGCATCAAAGCCCAATGATTTTAAGCAATATGTAAGACACAGTTCAGTTCACATAATGGCTTAAACTCACATAACAATTCAGAACATAATGAAAATATGATCCAATATTTATCATCAGCAGCTGTTAGATGCATATAATCCAACTTGCTGTTTAGACAATTTCATTCATGCTATATAGTACACACTTCCACTAACAGCTACTGCATAAGAAACTGCAAACAAGTAGATTTATCAATTCTAGAATCACGCATCCAAGGCAGAATTTGTACTTAGATTATGAATGACACTATTATTATAAAAGAACCTTACATGACTTAGCAAATGAATGAGAATGAAATTTTTAAGGAATAGTTAATAGAACATGTTCTGATACTCAAAGATTAAAGGCTTCATTTAAATTCAGGGAAGCATGCGAAAAAAAGAAAATACAATAACTTGAACGGGAATTTTTGTTTAAGTTCGCCAGATCATATATAAAATAATAGCCTTATTTATTTGAAGTTAAACGAACTGTATTAGAAAAGAACCAGCTTTTTCAAAAAACTATATTTAAGGCTAGGTTTAGTTCAGTTCAGACATGTTTTTGCCCAGCCTTGGTAAAGGTGCATATCTAATAGATGTAAAACAATAGTAAACTTTCTGGTTCTCACAAAATAACACTTCCGTGTCATTCAGATCCTACTTAATCTAACTTCAAAGCAGGCAGAGGCAAAGTATAAACCAATGTTCTACTTAAAAAGGAAACTCAGCCTTATTTTCCTTTTTATCTTAATTGTTCCATTTAGACATAGATTTTAATCCTTTACTGATAATCCCATTTATACTTCATCATTGGGGAAACAAGAAAAGATAAAACAAATGAGAAAATCATTTTTGCAACATAATGAACATCGGCGGGAAAAGAACGATTAAATTATGCACATGAGGGTGGAAAAAAAGGTTCCGAAAGAGCACCTACCATAGAAGTGAGAAATAAGTTGAACAGCCAGATGCTCCTGCCTGCAATCATCACCACTCTTAACAATAACCTATGTGAAAAAAGGAAAATTGTGCCACCGTGCTCAAAATATTTGTAATATAAAGTAAAGCACAAATTCTGAAACAGAAAAAGTAAATAATTAATACGGATGAAAAGCCAGCCATGCTTATAAATACTACTAAATAATAATAAAAGACAACGAATCAAGTAACTATTTTATTACTAGAAGTATACAGACATTATTCAGAGCCCGCCCTTTTTCTTAGTAGTCGTCATAAGCCTTCAATCCTAAAATCTGTGACATTTTTTCCACCAAGGCAAGTGGAAAATTTCAGATTGTTGCTTCGTGGATATCAAGCGCTTTTTGAAAGCACAAATTATTAAGTGTGATTGTAAAAAAATTGTAAATAATTTGACTACAATCTATTTTATGTCCATGAGCCAAAGGACTCGATCTAAATTAAGAAAAAGTATGATCTATAACAACTCAACATTCATAACCGAGCACATTTATGAACATGTTACAAATCAATATTTCAACCATAAATTCATTAAGGAAATGAACACAATTTAACAAATGGTGCGACTTCCTATTATAGTAAAATAAATTGTTCAAAAGATACTTCAGTTGCTTCCTTTTTCTGGTTAAGCATAATATCCAGTATATATCTTCATGAGTTTTCAAAATAAGTATACACCAGCATATCAAGCAAATTAATTTGTTTGAAACTTGGCACTTACAGATCGCAAGTCCCAACCAGGTAACTTCCCATATATGGAAGCCTTGCATATCCTATCCTTCTTTGCCTCCCAAAGTTCACCGGACAAGGCATCGCTGGCTTTGGGAGTAATTCCATTAGCCTGTTGGAGGAATCATGTTACATATGACAACTACACATTCATGAGGTTAAGTGAAATTCAATAACTATGGCTCACCCTTGGTTGTGCATCAGATGAATCTTGACCGGCACCTTTCAAAGGAAGTCCAAGAGGTGCTTCCCCTTTTGCTGCCGCAGCCTACCAAAGGTTCAAATGTTGACAATAAAGACAAACAAAAGTCTTCCAATTAAAGAACTCTTGATGCATAATTACAAGGGAAAGATGAAATGTAGTAGTTATAAGTCCATTTTCCCAAATGGTTATTTGTTTCCTCATTGTAATCACAATGCTTGAAAATAATTTGTAACAGAGCGGTGAATGTCAAATAAATTAATTAACAAAGACATCAAAAAGAAAGAAGTGGTAAGATACAATCTCCAATCCCAACCAACATTTGTTTATAGTACATGCCAGGTTTTTAAAGGCAAAATCTTTCACTTAAAAGGTTTGTTTTAATAACACGCATCAGTAGTTTATGTTACCATCCTTTGTCCTGCATATTCTATAATTTAATATTGTCAGTTTTTGATTACGCTATATCTTATTTACGACATATATTACAGAATATCTTCTGTTTAAATCCACTTTTAGTCCCTATGGTTTTGTGAATATTCAATTCTGGTCCCTTTAAAAATTAAATTGCAAATTTGGTCATCCAGATTTCCAAAATAAAATTGTCACATATGGTGAACCTAAATATAAGAAAAGATAATTAACTTCATCATATTTAACGATATCATCCCTAAAACATCCTGCATTTGATTGTGATTGTACTTTCAACGACTCTTTAATCAAGTCAAGACAATTAAAATTAAATTATTTAACTGACTTTCTTAGTGAGTGTAAAATTAGTTATTTTTACTTATATTTGAGTTCCAAGAAAGTACATAATTTAAAAAGCAGCAAAACATCATCGACAGACAGGATTCATAACAGTTTCTTAATGAAGAGAGTAAGAAACAAAGGATGACAGCATGGTTGTTAAGGGAATATAAAAGAAGACTACAAAAAACAGGAAGATTTGCAAAGAAAGAATGATCACTGGATATCTACTGTAAGGGAGGAAAAAAAGTAAATGAATTTGGGTACTCCAAAGCACACAGTCCACTTTTATAACCAGTCCTGATTCACTTATTGACCCACCCACTAATGAAAAATAGAAATTAAACGATATTAATTCCTTTCATCATAGGCTAAAGTGCATGGAGGAACCAGATCACCAGATATATGATAAGTAATTTCTTAAGGAGACGTGGCTGACTTTCTCTAACAAATTAAGACTCAAAACCAGATTAGTAGAAGTTTAGACAAAAGTATTGTCAATAGCAACCATAATAACAGGGTAAAAGCACTCTAGCTGACCTTTACTTCCTCTATTGCCACCGTACTTGGAACACGGCGATGTTCCTTCCTCCGGGGAGGTGCTTGGTCCTCAATATCTTCCAATCTAACCCCAGGATCAGCTGTCAACACTACACGTACCCATTCCAAATCACTGCCACGTCCTGCTGCAGCTTTGTCAGACACACCATCTCTATGAATTGAAGCAGAACGCTGACTGCCACCATGTAGATCAACCACTTCAATTTGCTCTGGCTGACCATTTAACTGTGTTTCTGTGGAAAGATTCACACTAACAAATTTGATTTTTGCCTCAGATATATGAGTCATTGCCTGGTCAATTGCGTGAGCAGTTGAACTGGACATCCTATCATTGCTATTGCGATAAACCTCTTGTGCTGTCCGTAACGGATAAGCCCAGGGGGGTGGTCTTTGCATGAGCGCATCTCCATTTGCCAAAGGAATTCCCCCTTGAGAAAGTTTTTGAGAACTTGATGCCTCCTTAGAATTACTATACCAAACAATTGCAGGGAATGAAAAACGTCAAAAGAAAGCTTTTCACTTTACTATTATTCTTCACAATGTTGAGGAGTACTATCCATGTAATACCTTGGCATTTCACATCTCAAAACCTCTACACAGATCAGGAAAGGTGCTTTCTCCCTAGAATTCAAGAGAACAGCTTCATCTTCAGGTATGTTAAGCACACGATACATGCCCTTTCCCAATGGAAAACAAACACCTAAAAACATAAAATAAGCAAGAGTCATACAGAAGCAGGGAGATAATGAAATTTACTTAGCATAAGCAATTAAAAATGCAGCACAAAAATTCAGACCAACTCTTTGAAACATACAAAAGCATACATGAATCCATTATCATCAATAAACATCATTCAAATAATATAATAATGGGGAAGAAGTACCTCCAGTGTTCTGAACCTTCACTACATGTAGATTGATTTCCACAAGCGCCTAGAAATATGAGAATAACAAATAATGAGACAGAAAAGGAAACTTTAATAGAATACAAACATATTTCTGTGATCTGTCTTTAACTATGTTAACTAGACTGAGAAAGCATCAAGGAAAAATGTAAAGAAATAACCTCGCGAAGAGCACTTTTGCGATCTTCAAGTGGAAATACATCCACTAACCCATACGACGTATCACATAATGACTGCACAAACTCCAATGAATCATGGTATGCCCCTTTCCGAAACTGAGATGGACTAATTGGTAATGGTGGCTTTGTGCTTGATTTTTCACTTTGCTGCGTTGGGGATCCAGGTTTCTTCTGCCAAAATAATAGGATAACCCCCAGAAGAGGCATAACAAAGTGATATATTAGAAATTATCCTGTCATAGATTAAAACTAATGAAACACAAAGGAGAAAATAAAAATAGATTTAATAATGCATTGATAATATAGTCGTACTCCTTGAACCTACGACTATAATTAGAGATTTCACAAAGATGGACCATTTCTAATGCCATGCAATATATCATGTTTATAGAATCCTACCATTGTTTATTTAAATCCATTTTACAACAAAAATATTTGGCTTATCCTTATCCCTCAAAGATGAACTCTGATAAAAGCTTAAACTTAAATTATTTGGAAAAAAGCTCACCAATGGCTTTACTATATCTCTATCACACTCCCTCAAGCACAAGTCATTAACTTAACTGCTGCGTAAATGTGCTGAAAATCAGTTTTTATTTTGAAGAACAACTCCAGCATGGATTGAACTTTCTAGCCATTTGATCATAGAGGATCTATTATCATGTTAAGGTCCAAGTCTCCAAAAAGCTTATGTTTTTAGGTAAGGCTCATGAATGAATTTAGTAAATATCTAACAACAACCTTACCATCTCATAAAAATATATTAGTTGAATCGAGCATGGAGTATGAGGCATTCCTAAAGCTTATGTTGATCACCTTACAATACCTCAGCTGGCCCCACAACTTAAGAGACTTCTTCGTGGTGAAACCCACCAAGTTGTGCAATGCCAACCGAGGCTTCATTGCTTCATCAACTACTTCTATCATCTCCTCCACAGACACCCCTGCTTCCTCCTCCTCCCCTCCTAACATCATCAAATTTTTATTCTTGCACACATGATTAGGGCCAAATTTTTCATCACAACAGAAATATTACTCCTTTCTAACTTTTTCTTGCACTTCCGCATGAGTCAGCCTCCATTATGGATTTCTTCCTCTAACAGTATTAGGAAAAATCTTATTATTAACGGAGGCTTGAGATGCAACAGTACTTGCCTCATAGTTCTTGTGTGCACCAGTTAACCATTCTTTCGTTCCAAATCTTGAACATGGTATGTTCGAAAAGATCCATGGCTTCCTTCTTGAACCTGACTCCTATTATTTACTGTCCAATTCATTTCTTCAATTCTACTTGATTTGTTTGTAGCTTCCAATAATATATGAGGTTCATACAACTTCAATTCTACTCCCACATCTTCTTTCAGCCCATTCATAACAATTCATATAAAATGTTGTTCTCTGAAACCTTCAAAAGAACCAAGAATATTTCTCAAACCTAGTGACAAACTCTTGCCCCAAATTATCTTCCTTCAATGCTCATAAGACTGAAAGGGATTACTCATAGATGCAGGTAGAAACCTCTCCAGTAATGACACCTTGAATTCTTCCCAACCTGGATCACCCTAACACATCGACCTATAATGCCACCATAACTGCTTCCATCTTTTTACCAAGTGCAACCATACAAAAATAACATTTAAGCTTTGTCTCCACCAAAAAACATTTTTTCTCCAAAAATGTTGGAACGTCAAGTTTCTGCCATTTATCTCTTCCACTTGAATCTGCTGTTAATTCATTTGCATCTATCTTATTTTGAGAATGTCTTATCCACAACCTCAACAACTTTTCCAACATTGATTTAATCCTCATTAGACGTGATTCTTGCTTTTGAAATCTTGCTGATATGGTTTATTGGTTCTCTTCCACAACTTTTTCAAAATTTTCAACTCATCCCTCCATTATGTTCTTTCTTTTACCCTTGTGCAACATCCACATAGCTCCTATCGTAGCTCTAATACCCATTGATTGAACTGGGATCAAATTTGGATCTAGAAAGCGTACCCAGAGAAACAAGAATGCCTTTATTGATCTTAAAGAACTCCTCACTCAGAAACAGTTCTCAGTTGAATTAGTCTCAAGCATTTCAAGAAACCTAAAACTTCCCACACAAAACTATACAATTTTCCTAACAAACTTCCCCTCTTAATAGTTTCAGCTCAACTAAATCACAGCTAAACCCATCTAACGATTACACATTTTAATTTTTCTTATTCTTTCTTTGATACAAGCATTTATGTAAGTTCTTGCCAAAGAACTTCCTGTCATGCACATCCTTGATCAAGATCAGCTAGGTAATCTTCTTACCAAGCCCTTTTCTTGTCACGCTTTTTGTTGTTAATGTCCAAACTCAAGGTATTATTGGCTTCCTCTTCTCAACCACCTTGAGCTTGGGGTGTATGAGTATATATTACTCTTTATTATAATATAACTGTCTACTGACAACTGTCACTAGTTAGATAGAGTTAGTTACAGTTCCAATGGTCAGTAGTAAGTCAGAGTTAGTTACAGGACAATTGTCACTAGTCCATTAGCATGTATAAATACCTTTCTGTACCTACTCAATGCAGCTGATTCAATAAAATGAAGAACTTTGATGGATTTTCTTTTAGCTTCTGTCAACACTATATGGAAGTTCAAAGAGGGCTACGATTTAAACATTGAAGGGCCAAAATATGAAAAATTAATGGGTTTCAACATTACAGTAATTTCATACGAGCTCACATTGTATATAAAAAGAGTCAACTGAAACAAATATGGAAACAAGGAAATTGTCAATTTTCCAAAGTAGAGGGGTTGACTGCTAGCAATAAAGCTAATAAAGATGTCAATACAAAATTTAAGCAATGTCTGAGTCTAAATGAACATTATAAAACAGACTTTCTATCAACAAATCACATAGAGCCATTATTATAAAACAGACTTTCTATCAACAAATCACATAGAGCCATTAAGCAACTTTTATTATTAAAACAAAATAATTAGGAATCTTTATATACGGGTTCCATTCACACTTTTTTGCTTTATATTAATTTCCTCAAAAAACTTAAATCAAATGATAAACAAATATTCAACAGACCTCTTTCTGTCTTTTTGGACCCAATAGCTCTGAATCTTCAATTGAACGGTCACGATCTCTGAACAATTTACGAAAAAAATTATCAGTACCTGGACTACTTTCAACTAAACCACCGTTATTGATGTTTGCATTGGCCATACTACTTTTAGCATCTTCTGGGTGCACACGAAATAATCTTTTGAACAAGGAAAACTCAGAAGACTCTTCTTCCTCACCGTTGGGAGTACCTTCTTCAATCTTATCATTTGTATCCTTCTTGTCCTCAAATTTATCCTTTAATAATTTCCGGAAAAACCCTTCTTTTTCATCCTCTTCAGCAGGTTTGGCACATTTCTCGTCAACATTAGTAGCTTCTCTGTTATCATTCCTATCACTCCCGTCCTTCCTATCTTCCGATTTCTCTCGGAACAACTTTCGAAAAAATCCCTCTTTATCTTCATATTCTATTGTTTTAGAGTATGCTCTGTCCTCAGAATCATTCTTGCTATCACGAAACAACCTCTTGAATAGTCCCTCCGAACTTGAAGCTACATCTTCATCTTCACTTCTACTGTCCCTTAAGAGTCTTCGGAAGAAACCATCCTTTTCTGAGTCTTCATCGTCACCTCTACTGTCCCTTAAGAACCTTTTAAAGAAATTATCTTTTTCAGACTCTTCATCATCTTTCGCAGATGACTTCCTAAACAGAAATGCATCACGAAATTTTTGGCCCAGTTCATCATCACCTTTGCTATCTCTCAAAAGCCTCTTGAAAAAACCATCCTTTTCAGAACCATCATCGTCTTTGTCCACTGACTTCCTAAAAAGTAACGCATCTCTAACCTTAGGGCCTGGCATAAACTTCTTAAATATCTTGTTCTCGTCTGGAGACATTGGTTTCCCATCCTCTTGCAAATTGTTTCCTGAGGACGGTGAAAATGATAAAGACTTCTGACCAGGTGGTGAGGATGTTAGTGACAACAAGCGATTTTTTGATGACAGTAACCTATTCAAAACTTGGCTCTTCCCTCCAGGACTTGGAGGTTCAGTTTGAGGCCTAATTAGAGGTGGCCACTCACCCATCAAGGTGGCAGCAATCTGACACTTCTCCTGAATCCTACTAATCCCTTCATTATCATCAGAGTCCTCAAGCTCTGCCAACAAGAACCAATGTACCTTCAAAGCAATTTTAAGCGACTTCGAGCACACATCTATCACATATTTATCCAAGGATGGACTAGGCTTGTGTATCATCATGTAACATATCTGGAACAAATAACTCTCAACACCTTGCAACGGAAGTGTATACATTCTATTGCAGAGATAATCACGCACCCCCGCGTGATCATGCTTATACAAGTAGCTAACAGCAATCCACTCGCAGAAGAACGCCGAGTCAAAGAACCTGATGAGCCACCCATTTTCACCAGACTCACCAGTCAGATTCGATCTTGATGATATTTCCCGGGGTTCTTCAGTGTAACCAAGAGTCAAACCTAAAAACCTCACCATCCTCAATCTACTGTCATCAAAGAAACACCCTAATTCCAACTGGATCAAATTCAAAACAACTAAAGCAAGCTAATGCTACTGTCACTGGCTACCCTTGAAACATAAACCCTATAAATCCCTAAAACCTTAGTGAAAACCCTAATCCACTCACAAACCGATATTACCCTCTAGCAAATTGTGCAATTCGAATGACTAGTGCAAAACCAGAAACCAAGATACAGAGCAGAAGCCTTTGCACCAGTCAAGCGAACAAAATATCAGTGCAAAGCCTTCAATTTTCTATACACCGGAAACTGAAGCTACAGGTGAAACATTGAAGAGTTACCACGGAATTTGCCACTGGAGTTTGAATTGCAGGAAGTAAAGATACCGAAATTGCGATGGAAAAGTGAACCCGATTCTGTAGTTATTCGAGTGCGTGGAATTGAATCCAATATCTCAGCGGATCTTCGTAGCTTCTTCAAACGACGGCACCTTCTGGATGATTGTTGCGGTGACACCGCTGCTGAAGTGGAGGTCGTCGTTACTTTTTCAAGAGTGAATAGACGACAAAAATGAGGTGCTGCTCTAATAAAACATAAAAAATATAAAGAACAAATTCATCGTATAACGCGGCATTATTTTATATTATTAAAATTATTATTGTTATTATTATATTATGATATTATGATGATGAATGTTAAAATTTTAATTATGTAATTATAAAATTCTCGAATTTATGACATTCGTGATGATTTGTAAAGAAATGATTGATCAATTGTATTTGCATAGTCTGTTTACTTTATACTATTTTATATGATACACTTTTTAAACTTTATAATAAATAAAACTAGTATTTTTTTTAATTATTTATTTTAAAATTAAAAAGTCTCAATTTTAAAAGTATTTTTATTTAAAAATATATATATATATATATATATATATATATATATAAATTTATATATATATATATATATAT
>Ga0099823_1006674_pt1 | contig 11673 bp, 4 predicted proteins | sample CowpearedBW_FD_76831 | JGI IMG/M metagenome (GOLD analysis project Ga0099823, IMG submission 76831) | Root nodule microbial communities of legume samples collected from California, USA - Cow pea red BW | ecosystem: Host-associated > Plants > Roots > Nodule | place: USA: California | collected... | reverse complement strand
TCTCTAGGTGAGGCTGCGTCGACAACTTCATTTTCTCATTGGTGTGTTTTTTAGTAGTACTAGAGTCTCTCTTAGTTCTAGTAATTTAAGGAAAACCAAAAAAAAATGTGGGTATATCTACTTTTTAATTTTGAATTTACAAATTGAGTTTGTGCAGAGAGCACTTCCTATACGTATATTATCAGTGGGGAAGAAGCGATCACCTGGACTCCAACTCATGGTTGATGAGTATGTTGATAAGCTCAAGTACTATTGCAGTGTCGAGGATGTTCAAATTCGGCCAAATCCTCGAAATGCGAGGTAAGTTCAGTTCACTGAGTTAGTTTTGTTTGAGCACAATTTCATTTTTGTCATGCTTTGGGTGAAGAATATGAGTTCCAAATTAGTATTGTGAATGTGTGAGTGCTGTATGCTAGATGGTACCTGTCAGTTTTAGTTACAAATAGTTGTACAGAGGAATTTTTGTTGTGTTGTCTAATAGAAAGGGTGGATCATTTGTTTGCCTTATAGTGACCAAAGGGCTCAGGTTGATGCTGAAGAGGAGGCAGTGATGAACCTTATAAGGTCTGATGATTGGGTATAGTCTTCAACATGCATGAATTTAAATTACAGTAGTGAAAATTTTGTTGTCCTTATTTGTACTTTTAAGTATGCTGTTTTGTTGAAATGAGACAGTTAGTGCAATAAAGATCTGCATTGGCGTTTAGAAATGAATTATGTTGCTTGGTGCATGCTTACAAAGTTATATCTTATAATTGTTAGATATAATTATAGTCTTTAAAATTAGAAAAAAAAAATCACAATTTTAGGGACTAAATACATATTTAAACTAAGTTATAGTGATGCTTCAATTTGTTCTGTTGTTTCTCTGCATTGTTTGAATTTTTCTCCTTCTTTACCACACTTTCCTGAAGGCAAACAGATATGATCTCTATTTGAAGCCTTGTTTTATCCTTGCCAAAGCTTCGTAACGTGATTTTGTTGTGTTTCTATGCTCTCTTAAGCTCTAGTTGTCTTGTGGTGTCTAATTGGGCCTATACAAATAAACATTAGTGCCAATTTTGTATCATGTTTTGGTTGCTAACAGTCTTAATGTACTTACCCATTGTATTGGAGCTAAAATTGGGTTCCTTTTCTTCCCAGGAATATTTTGTACCGCACTGACTACTACACTCACTTTGAACTTAATCCACTCCATCATTCTGTCCATAAAGATTTATGTCATGTTTTAATTGCCCAGATTGACATGGTTCAAATTTCTGCGAACACTGTAGCAGTGTCTACGTTAAATTCTTGCTTGAAACTCAAAACCCACTTTATTTGCAACTCATAGTTTTCATCATATAGGGCATGTTTGGTCTAACTTATTTTTAAAAAATATAGCCTACTATAACTAGCTTTCCGAGAGAGCTTCTGAAAAGTGATCATGTCATCAGACTTCATTTAAACCCAACATGCTAGAGCGTGCCAGTTTCAGAATTTTAGATCTTTGTTTTATCAGAAAGAATCTCTTTTTTCTTCTCCTAATTTGGTTTTATCGGTTATGTACCTGCACGTATAGGTTGTGATGTTGGATGAACGTGGGCGAGACATAGGATCTGAGCAAATGGCAGAGTTGGTGGGTGATGCAGGAAATACTGTAAGAACATTTTGTAATTGATCTCTTCCTTTACATTGAAATTTGTTCAATTATGGGCTTGATTGAGTATGCTGCCTGGCACTATGGTGAAATAAAGCATTATAAATTATCAATCATTTAACAGACCATCTGTCTACATCGACATTGAATACCTCAGTTCTGTTTATTGTTATATTGAAATAATACTGTTCATATTTATCACTCTTGGTAGTCCTTATATCAATCATTTTGGTGAATTTCTTTCATGATCTTAGTTTATAGTGAATTGACTTCTCACTAAAACATTTTAATAACCACCAGATTTATCAAATCCTGATTTTTTGTTGTAAACTTGCAGGTCACAAAAGCTTTATACTTTGAATTTTGTCCTGTTACTTGTGAAAAACCGTCATATCTCTGGCCAAAATGGCTTCTCAGTTTTGAACTCCTGAAGTGTGATTTCTAGTCCTGTAATGCAAAATGCTTCTCAAAAGTAGTATCACTACTTTCAGTGTTGTTACTTTTCCAGTTTACTGCGTTTTTTGGATTTCTTTTTCAAGCCAAATCTGTCTTATATGTTTGTGTGCATGGCGTCTATGTACATTCTCTTGTGATTTCCATTCATGTTATAGTTAGTTTGTTCTTTTTAATAAAAGATACCTTTGAGTAAAATTTAATGTTAAATAAAAAATATATTTCATTAATTTCTGCTTTCTTACAGGGTGCTTCACGGATATCTTTTTGTATCGGTGGTCCCTATGGTCATGGAAGAAAAATGAAGGAACGGGCTAACTTATCAATCAAGTTATCTTCACTAGTCTTAAATCACCAAATAGCATTACTTGTACTCATGGAACAGCTTTACAGGTATCTATCCTTTAATCTCTCAATATTGTATTATAATTTTTTTAATGCTATAGACTAAAGTTGTAGCACTAGGTCTTCATAATTATCCAAATGAATTGATCATATTCATGAGACTATTAGTTCTATGTCGCTAACATCAATATTTGATTTGTAGGTCTTGGACAATTTTAAAAGGACAAAAGTACCACCATTAGATATCCTTTCTTATTCTTCTTATCTATATGTCTGTTACGACCAATCGAGCTTTCCTCTGAACCTTTTATCTCTTGTCTTCTATTTAACATAATTTCCTTCTTTGAATTTTGGGTGAAAGGCCGAGTTGTCTTGTTATGTATAGTTGAATTTGATTACATAGTGTATATGAAGTGACGTGAAAATTTGTGAGGTGGTTGTTTTTATTTGTTTAACTTGTTCCATTATTAAAGCGGAAGTGTGTTTCAGTTAGAATTATTTTAAAATCAAACGTGTCACGGTAGAAGAAATTGTGTTTAAAGCTATCATATACTTTATCTACAGATTAAATTGTTCGAATTTGCTTTGGAAGTTTGTCCAAATAGAATATGGCATTACTCTTTTTGCATTTGACCCTATCCTTTTTGGAAAAACTTCTAGACTATATTTAAACTCCAATGTAATAGTTACGAGTAGAAAATTAGTATAGGGGTGGTTACTACCACAACACATGAATGCAGACTACCATTTGAAATTAGTATAGGGGTGGTTACTATCATGCTTATATCATGAATGGTTCACACTCAAACTATTTCCATTAACATCCATCACTTGTCTAACGACAAAGTGGATGTACATTTCAAATAATTGAACACATGCATATTGATGTAGGCAATTTCAAAATAATTCATATTTGAGATAATTTAAAAGGATAATTCGTCTATTTAGATAATTTTAAAACTTTTACACTAAAGTGATTTGTTTGGATAAAATAAATAAATAAAAATTGAAATTTAAAAATATTTGGAAGGTATTTCAAATGCATAAAATAGAATAATTTCAAATACCTTAAAAATATAAAACATTTGAAGTTTTAGTCCTTTTTAGGTTAAGTTGGGTTGGTCCAAAGATAAAATTGAGCCAATTCAATCTATCTCGAAGTTCTAGATTGATAAGCATGGATCATAAGTTGAGAAGAGTTGACTAGGTCAATGGTCGAGTCAATTTAATGTAGGTTGTAGAAGTTGATTTGGTGCAAGTCAAAAGGTTGAGTAATTCATCTTGTGATGAATGATAAGTCAAATCAATTGTGGTTGAAGGTCGAGCCAATTTAGCATGGACGAAAGATTGAGTTGATTCGTCTTAGGATAAATGCGACTCAAGTTAATTATGGTCGAAGGTCAACATGAGTCAACATGGGTCAAAGCTCGACACAAGTTGAAAGTCGAGACAAGCAATTGAGTCAAGGTCAAGAATAGTCCATTTGGATTGTAGGTTGAGTGGTTTTGAACTAAATTGAAGGTCGAGTTAAGTTGGTTTGCGTGGAAAGTCAACAAGTCGACTTGTACTAAGGATTAGGATGAGTCAGTTAAGTCGAAAGTCGAGATGAGTTGACTTGGGTCAAAGGTCAAGATGAGTTGTCTCAGGACAAATATCTAGTCAAGTTGTCCTAGGTTGAAGGTTGAGCTAATTCAACTCGGGCTAAAGGGTAAAATTGAGTTATCTAAATATTTTTAAAATAAATTTTTACCTTAAATGAAAAATTAAAATTGCTTTTTTCAAACAATAAATTTGAATTCTAAGATATTTCAATTACTTCATTCAAACAAACTATTTGGGAAATGAAGAGAATTCAATTGATAGTAATTCTAATTCAAATACCATGTGTTCTAACTTCAAGTTCGTTGAGAAAATATCGTTAGGGTCAATCATATCGCATATGAGATATTGTCCACATCAGAGACTAGAGTTCCATCATTGTTTTTCCTCAAAAGGTGCCTTAAAGGGTTGAAGGAAGAAAGCGTATTTAAACTTATCTTAGTTTTGACTTCTAAATGATGTGAGATTATTGGATATCGACTCCCCACAAACGGTGTCAATGTTTGAATCCCAAGTCTGTCAAGATAACATTGTTAGGGTCAGTTATCACATCTGAAGTATTGTCTGCTTTAAAATTCGTAACTCCTTCATGGTTTTATCCTTATAAGACATCTCACTACATTGACTAGGTGGATCTTCCCCTATTTCTCTTTAGAGCGCAATAGTTTTCTCACCAAGAGATACAACTCGGGTCTTGAGAACCTCATACTTTGCCTAAAAAACTTTTTAATGCTTAAGTCGGTAAGAAAATAATGATTGTACAATGATAATTAAGTGTAGAGAATATGAATTGAGTACTTCATTTGGTAGGAAGTTGTATTTCTAAGCTTCTCAAGAGGTAAGTATATAGGTATATTAAAAAGATTTTATTACTCGAAGATAATCAAATTTTATATCTTGAAGATATTTGTAAGATCCGAGAAAATTAAATAGTTATTTAAATAATTATTTAATTATGGCGGGTAATGGAAACATTTAAAGTAATTAATGTGTGGAACTATGACGTGGAAAAGTACTAGCTTAAGTGGTCAAGAGTACTTGAGAGTACTTTATTGTGTGTGAGGACTTGGGTTCGAGTTCTATGTGCGCCACTTGAATGTTATTTAATTTATGCCTTTTTGTTTAATGAAATATTGAATGCGTGGTGGGTTGATAAATTCCTAAAATTTTAGGAGTTACCATGACATATGAATTGGTTGAGTTGGTTATGTACTTTAATTGTTAATTGATTTGTTGTGGGTTCAATCCTTACTAAGAACAAAACTAATTTTCTTTTTGGCAAATTTTTGGTTGCATGGTATTGAAGGGACGTAGAAACCCTAGCTGCATATAAAGGCAGTCTAATGGGTTAGAAACCATTCAATAATGGTTCATGAGTAGTCATTAACAAGAATACTTAAGGTATTTTCGTTTTTAGCATTGAGCACACTTAATTGGGTAGTAAGTGAGAGAGAAAAGGCTAGTTGGAGAGGCAAAGAGTACTGCAATTGCGTGCAAGGGTCGAATACTAGGTTTGCAGAAGGGAAAAATTGATTGTAAAGGGGTGGAGAGGCTGGAAAACATATTGGATGTGCAAGAGAGGGTTAAGAAAGCTTTTGGATTGGAGCTACATCAAGAATTCGTGGTTTAGAAAGGAATTCCAGGTAAGGGGAGTTGTCTTTTCGTGTTTTTAGTCGAGAAAACCATACTGTATGTTGTTTGATTGGAATTGTAAGCCTTTCATCCATTTTCGGTACTGTTTGATTGAGATTTCTGGGTTTTTCCCAGAAACTGCCTGGTGGTTCAATCCCTACCGCCAGGCGGCACATCAGTGGTAAGCATTGTTCTTGTTTTGGTATGAACCGCCTGGCGACGATGAATTTCTGCCAGGCGACGCGAAGCTATTCGCGAATTTCCTTTGATTTGTTCTGTGCGCAGGGGTCAGTGAAACATTTGATTGTGATCTTGTATTGATGCTATGTGTTAATAGTACGAAATTGTGAGAATTGGGGGTTGTTGGTTCTTTGGAAATATTTTTCAGAATTAGCATGGTTAGAGTTGGGGTGTTAGAAGGGGGTAGAATCCAAATTGAATTGCTATGGTTCATAGTTGGTACGAATTAGAGGATATATTGTCAACGGAAATTGGGTTAGTAAACCATGAGCGAATTATTGCCTGGTATTGAATTTGATAACTGAATTGTGTCTTGAACGTCTTGAGTGGGTCGCGGGTATAATAGCCTGGGATTTTTCTGGGTTCTGGTGTACCGCCTAGCGGTACTCAGCTTGCCGCCAGGCGATGACAAGGACAGTGGCACAAGATGTTGTGTTGGTTTTGGTTGGTTGCGAGGGAAGAGGTTGGGAGTGAGTTGGAATAGAAGTTTAGGTCGAGGAAAATGGAAGAGACACGGGTACTTAATGTCCTTGTAGTGGAGACAATAGGAGAATTAAAATTGAGTTTTTACTAAGTATATTAGGCTGGAATGCTAACTTGTAAGTATGAGGTGTAAATGTGTAGGATATGAACTAGGAAATGTTGAGAACCTGGATGCCTTGAGATAAGAATGTGTAATTGGTAAGAAAAATTAAAGGAAAGAAACACCAGTGTACAGAGTGTTAAAGAATGTGAAATGGTATATCTTAATGATGCGTGTGATGATGATAAACTAGTAACTAGTGAAAAGTGTATGAGCCACTTATGTCTTAGAGGATTGGTAAGGATATTGATAGTCATACCTCGCGGGAAATGGGGAAATTTGGTGGGTATAGGTTGTAAGTAATTGAACCACTGTAATGTCATAATTGGATTTGACTACCATTAAGAGAGGGTGCATCGAAAAATTAGAATGCTTGGGGTATAAATCAGATGGTATAGAGTGCCTAAACCAGCAGCTTTTCGCTACTGACATAGCGCCTGGCGGCTCGAGTAAGTGCGTCAGGCGATAGGGACAGCAGGGAGGAGATCTGCATCGCGTGGCGCTTGGCGGCAAGGGTATGCCCGCCAGGCGGTGGTTGAAATACAGTGGCACTAGAAGGGCGCTGGCGCCAGGCGATCTGGGCTTGTGCCGCCTAGCAGCGCTGGGTACTACGCCAGGCAATTTCGCTGCAGGTTATGACTTATGTGCGTTGATTTTAATTGACAATGATGCTACACTTGGATCGGGAGATGTTGTGTCATGAGCGGATAGGTTCATGGATGGTGGTTAACATGTGATGATATGAACGGGGAGGTTCATATCCAGTTACTCTCACGTGAGGATACGAGCAAGGTAGGTTCGTATGTTTCGTGCTCACAGTTGAGAGATGCCACGTGCGGGGAGGTACGGGGCTGGTGAATCACATGTGTTGGACTACGGGCGGGCAGGTCGGTAGAGCAGGACTACGAGCGGGGAGGTTCGTAGAGGCAGGACCACGAGCGGGCAGGTTCGTGTAAGCATCATATTTCCCGAGTCCAAGACTAACCATTTGTGTGATTTGGAGGCTGTAAAGCCTTGAGGTTAAGGTCTTGGCCAAGAACTATGTAGGATGAATAAGATGGGTATATGTTTATCTTGTATTATATATACCTGTTATTTTATTTTTCTCAGCTCACCCTTTTTGTTTGTGTATGGCGATGATCGTGTAATTCGTTACACGGGAGCAAATGTTGATACAGGTGGTGCTGAGGATGTCCTGGCGACGGAGTGAGGGCTAGCTTTGGGATTAGAGTTAGGATTTTTCTCACATGTATTATTTATGCTTTTATTTATGAACACGTATTTTGGGAACTTGTAACACTTTATCGTTTAAGTTATGAGTTCTGGCGCGCTTTTTAATAAAATTTAAATTTTTCCGCGTTGGGATTATTACGAATGCGACTTTTGATATAATTTCATACTTTTATTATTTATTTTTAAGTAATATTCCTTAGGGATGTTACAATATTCGATAATCACTTCTTATATCATGAGGTATTTAATCATAATATCTTTAGATAATTAAGAATTATTTAATAATATCTTTAAGATACAATAGAATCTAATAATAAGTTATTATATCATAACATATTATCTTTTGGAAAATGGGTGTTAAAGTTCATGTCTTAGCTTTGACGATATTGTGATAAAATCAATTGGTAATGAATTTTTGAGTTAAATATGTTTTGGTTCCTTAACTTTCAATGAAAATGGGAATTAGTTCATTTTCAAAATTTTGGTTCAATTTAGTTCCTTAGCTTTATAAATGCGTGAATTTAATCATTTTAGTTATTTTTTTAAGTTTATTTGACATTTCAAATGTGTTTCATAATAGCATTTGAGTTGTTTATACCGTTTGACAAATTTTCACTTCTATGTTAGTTGGGAAACGCCTTTGAAACGTCAAATAAATTTTACAAAAATTTGTTAAATGAACTAAATTCACGCATTTCTAAAAAGAGGAGACTAAATTGATCCAAAGTTTCAAGATCCAATGTTTTAAAGAGAGACTAATTCCAATTTTCACTGAAAGTTAAAGAATCAAAACATATTTAACTCATGAAGTTTTTGAAAATTCGTTGGTAAATTTGTTGATAATTGATTTGTTTTTTTGAAAATTTGTTAGTAATTTTTTAAGTAATTGTGTTTTTAAAAATTTGTCAGGAATTTCGTCAGTAAAATGGACATCAATTTTACCGCCAAATCTGATAATATATTTTTTATAAATTAAATGGAGATGGATGAGAAAAAGAAAGGAAGAAGAAAAAATAATGAGGAGAAAGAGGGAGAAGAGAAGGCGATGACGACAATGATGGCAGTGAGATTGGTGACAAAGGAGGAGGAGGAGGAGTCAAATGATGGTGGTAACGAATGCAATGATAGCAACAAACACAAGAACGGTGACAATGGCGACCACAAGGGAGGACCATGAGGAAGAAGAAAAATAGGAAGAAAAAAAAGAAGAAATGGAGAAAAAAAAGAAGAAAACCAAATCATGATATTTACCAATGAATTTTATCGATGAAAAAAAATCATCGATAAATACCGACAGATAATTATCGACAAATTTTCATTATTTGTAATTTTATTTATCAACGAGTATTTTACCGATAGATTTTTAACGGTTTGTAAATAAAAATAATTTTGTTCTAACAATGAATTTCTGTGATTACCCGAATGATTTTAATAGTACTACCAACTTTTCTTGTAATATTTAGGTTACTCATACTTGGTACTTAAATCACATAAACTTTTTAAGTTATTTAGTGGGTTAAGTATATTTTTAATCCCTGAACTTTGGCCAAAAATTGGAATTCGTCTCTGGTTGAAACTTTAATAAATTTTGGTCCTAAACTTTAAAAATGAATGAATATAATCCTTTTAACCCAATTATGTTGACTTTTTTTAACATGTCGAATGTGTTTCATGTTAATATAAGAGTTGTTTACGCCGTTTGACACATTCTCGGCTCAATATTTACTGAGAAATGCGTTCGAAACCTAAAAAATAGTTAACAAAATTGGGTTAAAAGGACTATATTCATTCATTTTTAAAGTTTAGGACCAAAATTTATCAAAATTTCGGCAAGAAACGAATTTCAATTTTGGATCAAAGTTTAGGGATTAAAAACATACTTAACCCTTATTTATTCTAGTTTCTTTAAAAAATAACATCTTACGATTGTATAAATAAAGATTGGTAATTCCAACCCTCCATCCACCCGAAAACATAAAATTATTTTAAGCTTGCACATTATTGAAGTATTTTCACAAATGATTTGTAGGTATGTTACGGATTGACATTATTTAAAATAATCTAATCCCATAATTAGAATTGAAAATAAAAAAATAAATTCCACAAAACCGGATTAAATATTAATAAAACAACGAAAATAAATATCAATATAAGAAGAAAAGTGATCATTAGTCAGAGAAATTATTAACAAGAAGAAAGGAATGAGGTGAATCAAACCAAACTTTGCATACATTTTCCAAAAATGTGATGAAGCTGTGTCATGAAGTTTTATTAAAGAAAGAACATAAAAATAAAAATAAAAAAACTCAGACTGGTACTAAATGAAATACATTTTTATACTCTTCCTCTTATTTTCCTTTTCTCATTGATCTTCATTCTTCTCTCTTTTTTTATTTTAGTTTTTTATTTTCTTACAAAATATTTCACCTCCCACGAAAGAGAAGCAACAATGCGTTTTTGTAACAATAGCTAATAAAAAAACATTATTATTTTATTAATAGTTGAAATCAAAGTGTATGTTTACTATTTCCTTAAATTATACAAGAAACTTCTCCACTTTATCATTTAACATATTCTATAGCAAGTTAATTTAATTTTAAGAAAATAATAATTATATAAAATTCCTCCAAAGTCAACCTACTTTGATCGGTACTCTCTATTTTAATCTCTATTTTAACACGCCACATGATTTGACATCACATCGCACCGTTTTGGACTCATTCATTACACGATTTTTTTTTCTTAAATACAAAAAAGAAATTATAATTTATTGAAATAGTTTTAATATATAGATAATTATAAATTTTAAAACTTTTAAAATTTTAAATCTATATTTTTTTTAACTTTTCCATAACACTAATAGTAAGGTATAACATACAGTAATTAACGGTTGACTGGTAGTGGTAAGTCCCAACTACATCATAAGTGTCATAAAACCATTCGCGGAGCGTGAACTCCAACGCGCGTGGCATCGCGTGCACCAGCAACGTTATCGAAAAACCAAAACCCCAAAAATTTGAATAACCCTCTCTGCCTTCTCCTTCTTCTTCCTCTCCCCCACTACACAACTCCACCCTCACCCTCTTACGCGCGCAAGATCTCAACTGCCGAACATTCTAGAACCCTTTCAGATCGAACACCATCTTCCATCTTCCATCTTCATTCTCTTCTGTTGTTCTTCTGGCGACTGATTCGAACGAAGCGCTGAGAGTGATGGGGGATGAGAAAGCTGAGAAGAAAGAAAGTGGTGCGGTGAAGGAGAATATCGAGAACAATGGAGAGAAGACGAAGGAAGAGAAGAAGAAGAAGAAGGGGTTTATTTCGAGAATTTGGCACGCGATGTTCAGGTCCAACAACGACGATTTCGAGAAGAGGCTTCAGTATATCACCAAAGAAGAAAACGCTGTCGTTGTGAGAATGAGCAACAGATCTCGCTCTTGGAGGCGAACCTCTCGCCAGCTTATTTTATTTTCAATTCTGTTTGAGGTAATTCTTCGTTTTGCTCTGAACTTGCTTGGCTACTGTGGGGAGAGTAGAAATAGTAGATATATAGATGTGAGATTTTGAATTGTTGTTGTAGAGTCTCTGATGATTGACATGGTTGGAATTGTTGTTGAGATATGGTTTTGGAGGCTTCGGACATTATTGATGTTGTGGAGATTTTGGAGAGGAAACTTTGGCATTGCGAGAATTCGCGGCTGCAATTGTGGCTGCTATTGCGGTTGTGATATGATTTTGGAACTTCAAAGACCTTGACGTTGGGAAAAATATTGCCTGCAATTGCGTTTTTGAAAGAGTGGAGAATTTAAATCCTTGGATATGTGAATGAATTAAGCATGGGCTTATTTTCGTTTTTTGAAGAAAATAACAACTTTTTTTCTTTTAATTTTTTTTTTTTGGAAAGATTTAAGTCGTGAATTTATTCGTTTGATGAGTTTTAAGGTTGTTG